>Ga0233426_10000414_pt1 | contig 46340 bp, 53 predicted proteins | sample SI_118_April2016_6_FD_179875 | JGI IMG/M metagenome (GOLD analysis project Ga0233426, IMG submission 179875) | Seawater microbial communities from Saanich Inlet, British Columbia, Canada - SI_118_April2016_10_MG | ecosystem: Environmental > Aquatic > Marine > Inlet | place: Canada: British... | reverse complement strand
AACAATAACAGTAGTAGATGTTTATGGTAAGCTAATAGAAACACACAAGTTAGAGAACCAAGACACTTACATCATAAAAAGAAACACTAAAGCCAGTGGAGTGTACTTTATGGAAATAGAAATAGAAAGAGAAAAATCAATGATTCAAAAACTAATAATCGAATAATTTACAAATTGTAAAATTTTAAAAAGACACTATTTTTTAGTGTCTTTTTTATTTACTCTCTATTTTGACTTTAAAACTATAAATATTAACACTGTTTTGTTAGAATAAAATAAGCAAATAAAATAAGCACAAAAAAAAACAATAACAATTTCACATTTAATTAATAAATTACTACATTTGCCGCCCATTTTAGTAAAGATATAATATGCCAACAATACAACAATTAGTAAGAAAAGGAAGGACTACTATTAAGAAAAAAAGTAAGTCGTTAGCTCTAAAAAGCTGCCCTCAAAGAAGAGGAGTGTGTACAAGAGTTTATACAACAACACCTAAAAAACCAAACTCAGCATTAAGAAAAGTTGCTAGGGTAAGGTTGACAAACGGAAATGAAGTGAATGCTTACATTGGAGGAGAGGGACATAATCTTCAAGAGTATTCAGTAGTTTTAGTTAGAGGAGGAAGAGTGAAAGATTTACCAGGAGTAAGATACCATATTGTTAGAGGTGCTTTAGATACTTCTGGGGTAAGTGAAAGAACTCAAAGAAGATCAAAATATGGTGCTAAAAAACCTAAGAAGAAATAATTTATAAATAAGGAATGAGAAAGAAAAGAGCCAAGAAAAGAATTTTATTACCAGATCCAAGATTTGGTAGTGTAACTGTAACAAGGTTTGTAAATAATCTAATGTTAGACGGTAAGAAGAACACTGCTTTTAAAGTGTTTTATACTGCTTTAGATAGTATTGCGGCAAAAATAGAGGAGGAAGAAGTTTTAGTAGTTTTTGAAAAAGCTTTAGATAATGTATCTCCTCATGTAGAGGTTAGATCAAGAAGAATTGGAGGGGCTACTTTCCAAATTCCTCATCCAGTAAGAGAAGATAGAAAAATATCTTTAGGGATGAAATGGATGATTACTGCTGCAAGAAAAAGAAATGAAAAAACAATGGATGCTAAATTAGCTGCTGAGTTAATGGCTGCTTATAAGGAAGAAGGTACTGCTTATAAGAAAAAGCAAGATACTCATAGAATGGCAGAGGCAAATAAGGCATTTTCACACTTTAGATTTTAATTAGATATGGCTAGAGATTTAACATACACTAGAAATATTGGTATTGCAGCTCATATTGATGCTGGAAAAACCACTACTACTGAAAGGATTCTTTATTACGGAGGGGTTTCTCATAAAATTGGAGAAGTACATGATGGTGCTGCTACTATGGACTGGATGGAGCAAGAGCAAGAAAGAGGAATTACAATTACTTCTGCTGCTACTACTTTAACTTGGGATTATAGAGAGAAAGAATATCATGTAAATATTATTGATACTCCTGGACATGTTGATTTTACTGTAGAGGTAAATAGATCGCTCAGAGTTTTAGATGGTTTAGTTTTCTTATTTTCTGCTGTTGATGGTGTTGAGCCACAATCAGAAACTAACTGGAGACTTGCAAATAACTATAATGTTCCAAGAATTGGGTTTGTAAATAAAATGGACAGACAAGGTGCTAATTTCTTAGCAGTTTGTAGAGATGTAAAAGAGATGTTAGGATCTCATGCATTACCATTGCAAATTCCTATTGGAGCTGAAGATGAATTTGAAGGAGTTGTTGATTTAATTAATTTTAGAGGGATTGTTTGGAATGAGCATGATCAAGGAATGACTTTTAAAGAAGTTGAAATTCCTGCTGATATTATTGATGAGGCAAGACAATATAGAGGTGAGCTTTTAGAGGCTGTTGCTGAGTTTGATGAGACTTTGATGGAAAAGTACTTTGAAGATGAAAATTCATTAACTGAAAGAGAAATATTAAATGCATTAAGAGAAGCTACAATTTCTGGAAAAGTTGTTCCAATGATGTGTGGTTCTGCATTTAAAAATAAGGGAGTGCAAGCAATGCTTGATATGGTTATGGAAATTTTACCATCACCAATGGATGTAGATGCAATTATTGGTACTAATCCTGATACAGATGAAGAAGAAAGTAGAAAACCTGCTTTTGATGCTCCTTTTTCTGCATTAGCATTTAAAATTGCAACCGATCCTTATGTTGGTAGATTGTGTTTTACGAGAGCTTATTCAGGAGTTTTAGAGCAAGGTACTTTCGTTCATAATTCAAGAACTGGTAAAAAAGAGAGAATCTCTCGTATTTACCAAATGCACTCTAATAAGCAGAATCAAATTGATGCTTTAGGAGCTGGAGATATTGCTGCTTTAGTTGGATTTAAAGATATTAGAACTGGAGATACTTTATGTGATTTAAAGAATCCTATTGTTTTAGAATCTATGGACTTTCCAGACCCAGTAATTGGAATTGCAATTGAGCCAAAAACTCAAAAAGATTTAGATAAATTAGGAGTTGCTTTAGGTAAGTTAGCTGAAGAAGACCCTACATTTACTGTTAAGACTGATGAAGATTCAGGCCAAACAATTATTTCAGGAATGGGAGAATTACACTTGGAGATCATTATGGATAGATTAAAAAGAGAATTTGGCGTTGAGTGTAATGAAGGTGCTCCTCAAGTTGCTTATAAGGAATCTATATCATCAGCTGTAGATCATAGAGAAATTTATAAGAAACAATCTGGTGGTAGAGGGAAATTTGCAGACATTAAGTTTGAATTATCCCCTGTTGATGCTGATTTTGAGGGTGAAGGTCTTCAATTTATCAATGAAATTAAAGGTGGTAATATTCCTAAGGAATTTATACCTTCAGTTGAAAAAGGATTTAAGATGGCTATGTCTAATGGTGTTTTAGCTGGCTTCCCACTTAATACATTAAAAGTTAGATTGTATGATGGTTCCTATCATGATGTGGATTCTGATGCATTGTCATTTGAATTAGCTGCACAAATAGCATTTAAATCTGCATGTAAATTAGCTACACCTAAAATTCTTGAGCCAATTATGAAGTTGTCAGTAATTACTCCTGAAATTAATATGGGAGATGTAATTGGAGATTTAAATAGAAGAAGAGGTCAGGTTGAAGGAATGGATGATAAAGGAGGTGCTAAAGTTGTAAGTGCTAAAGTTCCATTATCAGAAATGTTTGGATACATTACAGACTTAAGAACAATTACTTCAGGTAGAGCAACATCAACTATGGAGTTCTTTGACTTTGTTGAAGCTCCAAAAAATATATCTGAAGAAGTAATTAAAAAAGTAAAAGGAGAATAATATGGCACAGAAAGTAAGAATAAAATTAAAATCGTTTGATCACACTTTAGTGGATCAATCAGCTGAGAAAATCGTAAAAACGGTTAAAAATTCAGGAGCGATTGTTAGTGGACCAATTCCATTACCAACTCACAAAAGAATCTTTACTGTATTGAGATCACCTCACGTAAATAAGCAAGCAAGAGAGCAGTTTCAATTATCTAATCATAAGAGATTAATGGATATTTATAGCTCTTCATCGAAAACTATTGATGCTTTAATGAAGTTAGAGTTGCCAAGTGGAGTTCATGTTGAAATTAAAGTAATTTAAAAAAGAAAAAGATGCCAGGTTTAATAGGTAAAAAAATAGGAATGACTTCTGTCTTCTCAGAAGAAGGAAAAAATATTCCATGTACAATCTTAGAGGTAGGACCTTGTAAGGTTACGCAAATAAAAACTGAAGAAGTTGATGGTTATAGTGCTGTTCAATTAGGTTTTGCTGAGCAAAAAGAAAGTAGAGTTGGTAAAGCTGCTTTAGGGCACTTTAAAAAAGCTAATTCAGCTCCTTTGAAAAAACTAGTAGAATTTCCAGCAGACTTTTCTGAAGTTGCTTTAGGAGATACTATGAATGTTGAAATGTTTGAAGAAGGTGATTTTGTTGCTGTAGTTGGAACTTCAAAAGGAAAAGGATTTCAAGGTGTTGTGAAGCGTCATAACTTTAGAGGTGTTGGTGATGCAACTCACGGTCAGCATAACAGATTAAGAGCTCCTGGTTCTATTGGTGCAGCTTCTTATCCCGCAAGAGTATTCAAAGGAATGAGAATGGCTGGGCAAATGGGTAATGCAAGAGTAAAAGTTGAAAACTTACAAGTTTTAAAAGTTTTAGCAGATAAAAATATGATAGTAGTGAAAGGAGCTGTTCCTGGAGCAAACAACTCATACATAACAATAGAAAAATAATGAAATTAGCAGTACATAATATTACAGGAAAAGAGACTTCTAAAAAAGTTGATTTAAGTAATGATGTATTTGGTGTTGAGCCAAATGATCATGCAATCTATTTAGATGTAAAACAATATTTAGCAGCTAAAAGATCTGGAACGCATAAAGCTAAAGAAAGATCTGATGTTAAAGGTAGTAGAAGAAAGTTAAGAAAACAAAAAGGAAGTGGTGCTGCCAGAGTTGGTGATGTCAAAAATCCATTGTTTAGAGGTGGAGGTAGAGTTTTTGGACCAAGACCAAGAAGTTATGACTTTAAAGTAAATAAAAAAGTAAAAAGATTAGCACGTAAATCTGCACTTTCTTATATGGCTAAAGATAAGAATATCATAGTTTTAGAAGACTTTTCTTTTGATACTCCAAAGACTAAATCTTACACTGACATCTTATCTAATTTTGATTTACTAGATAATAAAACAGTATTAGTACTTGCTGAGTCAAATAAAAATATATTTTTGTCATCCCGTAATTTAAAGAAGGTAAAAGTGGTATTAGCATCAGAATTAAACACTTACACTGTTATGAATGCTAATAAATTGATGGTTATGGAATCGTCAATCAATGAAATAGAGAAGAATTTTTAATATTTAAGTGATGAGTATTATAAAAAAACCGGTTATAACCGAAAAAATGACAGACCAAAGCGAGAAATATAATCGTTTTGCTTTTGTTGTGGATAGAAAAGCAAATAAGATTGAAATCAAAAAAGCTGTTGAAGATATGTATGATGTAGCGGTTGATTCAGTTAGAACTATGGTGTGTATAGGGAAGAAAAGAGTTAGAGGAACAAAGTCTGGTATGGTTGTTGGTAAAACAGCAACTTACAAAAAAGCGATTGTAACTTTAGCTGAAGGAGATTCTATAGACTTTTATAGTAACATTTAATTAGAGCACAATGGCATTAAGAAAATTTAAACCAACAACTCCAGGTCAAAGACATAAAGTAGCAATTACTTTTGAAGAAATTACTGCATCTAAACCAGAGAAAAGTTTATTAGCAAAGAAGACTAGATCAGGAGGTAGAAACGATACTGGTAAAATGACTATCGAGAACATTGGTGGTGGTCATAAAAAGAGATACAGAATAATTGATTTTAAAAGAAATAAATTTGGTATTCCTGCTAAAGTTGCTACTATTGAGTATGATCCGAACAGAACAGCAAATATTGCTTTATTACACTATGTTGATGGTGAGAAAAGATACATGTTAGCTCCTGATGGATTAAAAGTTGGAACTGAAGTAATATCTTCTAAAGAAGCTTCCATTAATGTTGGGAATACTTTACCTTTAAGTGAATTACCTTTAGGTACAGTTATTCATAATATTGAGTTAAAACCAGGACAAGGTGGTATTATGGTTAGAAGTGCTGGTTCATACGCTCAATTAATGGCAAAAGATGGTAAGTATGCTGTTATTAAGTTAGCTTCTGGAGAAATTAGAAAAATATTAATGACTTGCTTAGCAACTATTGGTTCAGTTTCTAATCCTCAACATCAATTACAAGTATCTGGTAAAGCTGGTAGAAGTAGATGGAAAGGTAGAAGGCCAAATGTAAGAGCAACAATTAAAAATCCTGTTGATCATCCAATGGGTGGTGGTGAAGGAAAGCATTCTGGAGGGTTACCAAGAAACAAAAATGGTGTGCCAGCTAAAGGATATAAAACAAGGAATAAGAAGAAAGCTTCTGATAAGTATATAATTGAAAGAAGAAAAAAGAAATAATTTATGGCTAGATCGTTAAAAAAAGGACCATTTATTCATTACAAATTGCAAAAGAAAGTTGATGCAATGAATGAGTCAGGAAAAAATTCAGTAATCAAAACTTGGTCAAGAGCATCAATGATATCTCCTGATTTTGTTGGAAAGACTTTTGCAGTGCATAATGGAAGAAACTTTATTCCTGTATTTGTTACTGAAAACATGGTAGGACATAAATTAGGTGAATTTTCTCCAACAAGGACTTATAGAGGTCATGGAGCTAATAGAAAAAAATAAGTAAATGGGAGCTAGAAAAAGAATTGCAGCAGATGCAAGGAAGGAAGCGAAAAAGAAAATCGCTTTTGCAAAATTGAATAATTGTCCTACTTCACCAAGAAAGATGAGGTTAATTGCTGATTTAATTAGAGGAATGGATGCTGATAAAGCATTAGCTGAACTTAAATTAAATCCAAAAGAGGCTTCAGGAAGAATGGAGAAACTTTTATTATCAGCATTAGCAAATTGGGAAGCTAAAAATGAAGGTCAAAGAATGGATGAGGCTAACCTTTATGTTTCTGAAGTTAGAGTTGATGGTGGTAGAATGTTAAAAAGAGTTCAACCAGCCCCTCAAGGTAGAGCACATAGAATAAGAAAAAGATCTAACCATGTTACTTTAGTGGTTGATAGTAGACAAATAGAAGCAATAAATTAATATGGGACAAAAGACAAACCCAATTGGGAATAGATTAGGTATTATCAGAGGATGGGATTCTAACTGGTATGGTGGTAACGACTTTGGTGATAAATTAGCAGGTGATGCTAAAATCAGAAAGTATTTAAAAGTAAGACTTTCAAGAGCGAGTGTTGCAAAAATTGCTATCGAAAGAACTTTGAAATTAGTTACAGTTACAATTCATACTGCTCGTCCAGGTATTATTATTGGTAAAGGTGGTCAAGAAGTTGAGACACTTAAACAAGAAATTAAGAAGATTACGAATAAAGATATTCAGATTAATATTTTTGAAGTAAAAAGACCTGAACTTGAAGCTACTTTAGTTGCTGATAGTATTGCAAGACAAATTGAAGGAAGAGTTTCATATAAGAGAGCTACAAAAATGGCTATTGCATCTACAATGAGAATGGGAGCTGAAGGAATTAAAGTTCAAATTTCAGGAAGATTAAATGGAGCAGAGATGGCAAGATCTGAAATGATGAAAGATGGAAGAACTCCATTACATACTTTTAGAGCTGATATCGACTATTGTTTAGCTGAGGCTTTAACACAATATGGTTTAATTGGTGTGAAAGTATGGATTTGTAGAGGCGAAGTTTATGGAAAGCGTGACTTAATGCTACACTTTAAAGCTCCAAAGAAGAAAGGAGGAGGAAAACCAGGAGGAAATAATATAAGAAGAAAGTAATTAGAACTTTAGAAAAGAATTAAGAAATGTTACAACCAAAGAAAACAAAATTCAGAAAGATGCAAAAGGGCAAGATGAAAGGTAATGCTCAAAGAGGACACCAGTTGTCTTTTGGATCTTACGGAATTAAAGCTCTTGAGGAAGTGTGGATTACTGCTCGTCAGATTGAGGCAGCCAGAGTTGCAGTTACTCGTTATATGAAAAGACAAGGTCAAGTTTGGATTAGAATTTTCCCTGACAAACCAATTACTAAAAAACCTGCAGAGGTAAGGATGGGTAAAGGTAAGGGAGCTCCAGAGTACTGGGCAGCAACTGTCTCTCCAGGAAGAATGCTTTTTGAGTGTGATGGAGTTGATTTAGAAACAGCTAAAGAAGCATTAAGATTAGCAGCACAAAAATTACCAATCAAAACTAAGTTTGTAATAAGAAGAGACTTACAAAAGAATTAAGAAAATGAAAGCACAAGTATTAACAGATATGCCGGAAAATGAACTTCATGATCTTTTAGTTACAGAAAGAGAGAAGTTAATTAAAATGAAAATGAGTCATGCAGTTTCTCCTATGGAGAACCCTTTGCAAATTAAATTTACTCGTAAAGCAATTGCTAGAGTAATGACTGAGCTTTCAAATAGAAGAAATACATCAAAATAATAAAGATGGAAAGAAAAGATAGAAAAGAAAGAATAGGTGTTGTTACTAGTAACAAAATGGAAAAGTCTATTGTTGTTGCAATCGAAAGAAAAGTAAAGCACGAATTATATGGTAAGTTTTTGAAGAAAACTTCAAAGTTTATTGCACATGATGAAGAAAACACATGTAATGAAGGGGATACTGTGAAAATTATGGAGACAAGACCATTAAGTAAGAATAAGAATTGGAGATTAGTAGAAATAATCGAAAGAGCGAAATAAGATGATACAACAAGAATCAAGAGTAAAAGTTACTGATAATAGTGGAGCAAAAGAAATACTTTGTATTAGAGTTTTAGGTGGTACAAAAAGACGTTACGCTTCAGTTGGAGATAAAATTGTAGGTACAGTAAAACATGCTATGCCTTCAGGAAATATTAAAAAAGGACAGGTTGTAAAAGCTGTTATTGTAAGAACTAGAAAAGAAGTAAGAAGACCTGACGGATCTTATATTCGTTTTGGAGATAATGCTTGCGTTATCATTGATGAAAACGGACAAATGAAAGGTACTCGTGTATTCGGACCAGTTGCTAGAGAATTACGTGACAATGATTTTATGAAAGTTGTTTCATTAGCACCAGAGGTGTTATAAATATTAGATGATGTCAAAAATTAAGATAAAAAAGAACGATACAGTTATAGTTACTACTGGAAACTCTAAAGGAGTAAAAGGTAAAGTTATTAAAGTATACCCTAGTAAAAATAGAGCTATGGTTGAGGGTGCTAATATGATTTCTAAGCATACGAAACCTAATGCTGCTAGCCCACAAGGAGGGATTGTTAAGCAGGAAGCTTCAATTCATATTTCTAACCTAGTCTTGGTTGATCCTTCAACAGGAGAAGCAACAAAAATAGGGAGAAAGGTGGATGAAAAATCAGGGAAAATAGTTAGATATTCTAAGAACTCAGGAGAAGTAATTAAATAATGGAATACACACCAAGATTAAAGAAAAAGTACCAAACTGAGGTTGTAAACAACCTTAAAGGGAACTATAAATCAGTTATGCAAGTGCCAAAACTAGTTAAGATTTGTCTTAACCAAGGTATTGGAAGTGCATCATCTGATAAGAAACAAATTGAAGCTGCACAGAACGAAATGACTATGATTACAGGTCAAAAAGCTGTGTTAACTAAATCAAGTAAGGATATCTCTAACTTTAAGTTAAGAAAAGGTATGCCAGTAGGTGTTAGGGTAACTTTAAGAGGAGATCAAATGTATGAATTCTTAGATAGATTTGTTACTTCAACTTTACCAAGGGTTCGTGATTTTGCAGGAATTCCTACAAAAGGATTTGATGGTAGAGGGAACTATACTATGGGGATAAAAGAGCAAATTGCTTTCCCAGAAATTAGTATTGATAAAATTAATAAAATAACAGGTATGGATATTACTTTTGTAACTGATACTGACTCTGATGAAGGAGCTTTAGAATTACTTAAGGAATTAGGTTTACCATTTCAAAAATAAGACATGGCAAAAGAATCAATGAAAGCCCGTGAGGTAAAAAGAGCTAAATGTGTTGCAAAGTATGCTGATAAAAGAGCTGCATTAAAAGCTGCTGGTGATTATGAAGGATTACAAAAATTACCAAAAGATGCATCTCCAATTAGAATGCACAACAGATGTAAACTTACAGGAAGACCAAAAGGATATATGAGACAGTTTGGTATCTCAAGAGTTATGTTTAGAGAAATGGCTAACTTTGGATTAATCCCTGGGGTTAAAAAAGCAAGTTGGTAATAAATTAAAGAAAAAGAAAGATGTTTACAGATCCAATAGCAGATTATTTAACGAGAGTTAGAAATGCTCAGATGGCAGGAAAAAAAGTTGTTGAAATTCCAGCTTCAAATATGAAGAAATCAATAACTGAAATCTTATTTGATAAAGGTTATATTTTAAACTTTAAGTTTGAAGATACAGCTAATAATCAAGGTAATATTAAGGTTGCATTAAAGTATAACAACAATACTAATATGCCTGCAATGAAGAAATTAATCAGAATTAGTAAGCCTGGTTTAAGAAAATATGCTGATTCTAAAACTTTACCAAGAGTAATTAATGGTTTAGGGATAGCAATTTTATCTACTTCTAAAGGAGTTATTACTGATAAAGAAGCAAGAAACTTAAATGTTGGTGGTGAAGTAATTTGTCACATTTACTAATAAGATAAAGAGTTAATAAAATGTCAAGAATAGGAAATAGCCCAATAACAATTACTGAAGGAGTTGCTGCAACTCTAGAAGGAAATGTTGTTTCGGTAAAAGGAAAATTAGGAGAATTATCTCAAGAAATCGATACTGCTGTAACAGTTAAAATTGATGGAGATACAATTACTCTATCAAGGGAGTCTGATAATAAAGATCATAGATCTTTACATGGTTTATACAGGGCATTAATTGCTAATATGATAGAAGGTGTAACTAAAGGTTTTTCAAAGAAATTAGAATTCAGAGGTGTTGGTTATAGAGCTTCTGTTGCTGGAAATGCTTTAGATATTTCAACTGGTTATTCTCATAATATAGTATTTGAAATTCCTAAAGAATTAAAAGTTACTGCTGAAACTGAGAAAGGAAAAGCACCTGTTGTTACTGTTTCAGGTGTTGATAAGCAATTAGTTGGAGCTTATGCTGCAAGAGTAAGAGCTGAAAGGAAGCCTGAGCCGTATAAAGGAAAAGGTATCAGATATGTAGATGAATATGTTAGAAAGAAAGCTGGTAAAACAGCTGCAAGTTAAAATAAGATAATAAGATGATAAAGTCAAAAAAAGATTCTAGACAAAAAGTAAGATATGCTATCAGAAAGAAAGTTTCTGGTAATGCAGACAGACCAAGATTAGCTGTGTTCAGATCTAATAAAGAGATATATGCACAAGTAATTGATGATGTGGCTGGAACTACTCTTGCTTCTGCTTCTTCTGCTGATGCAAAAGGAACTAAAACAGAACAAGCTGCTGCAACTGGAAAATTAATTGCTGCAACTGCTAAAAAAGCAGGAGTTGAAGCTGTAGTATTTGATAGAGGTGGTTTTTTATACCATGGTAGAGTAAAAGCATTAGCTGATTCAGCTCGTGAGGCAGGATTAAAATTTTAAGAAATAGATATGTTAAAATTAGCACAAAATAAAAGAGTAAAGATTTCTGGTGATATCGAGTTGAAAGACAGATTAGTTGGAGTTCAGAGAGTAGTAAAAGTAACTAAAGGAGGTAGAGCTTTCGGATTTTCAGCTATTGTTGTAGTTGGTGATGAGCAAAGTATTGTAGGAATTGGTTTAGGTAAATCAAAAGATGTTGCTACAGCTATTCAAAAAGCAATTGAATCTGCAAAAAAGAATTTAGTGAAAGTTCCAATTTTAAAAGGAACTATTCCTCATGAACAAGCATCTAAGTTTAGTGGATCACAAGTTTTAATTAAACCTGCATCACATGGTACAGGAGTTAAAGCTGGGGGCGCAATGCGTGCCGTACTTGAAGCAGCTGGAGTAAAAGATGTATTAGCAAAATCAAAAGGTTCTTCTAATCCTCATAATTTAGTAAAAGCAACTTTAAAAGCTTTATTAGAATTAAGAGACCCAAGAACTGTTGCTATGCAAAGAGGAATCACAATGGATAAAGTATTTAACGGATAATATAATCAGAATGGACAAGATTAAAATTAAGCAGGTTAGAAGTAGAATTGGAAGACCGAAAGATCAAAAGTTAACTTTAGATGCTTTAGGATTAAGAAAAATGAATGCAATTGTTGAGCATAATGCTACTCCTCAAATTTTAGGAATGGTTAAGAAAGTTTCGCATTTAGTAACTGTAGTAGAATAATAACAGATATGGAATTACATAATTTAAAACCTGCAAAAGGTTCGATAAAAAGCAGTAAGAGAGTAGGTAGAGGAGAAGGATCTAAGAAAGGCGGTACTTCTACAAGAGGACATAATGGTCAAAAGTCTCGTTCTGGATATTCAAAGAAAATTGGATTTGAGGGTGGACAACAGCCATTACAAAGAAGAGTTCCTAAGTTTGGATTTACTAATCCTAACAGAGTTGAATATAATGGTGTAAACTTGGATACTATTCAAGCTTTAATTGATACTAAAAAATTGAAAGGGACTGTTGTTAAGCAAGATTTGATGGATAATGGTCTTGTACAGAAAAATGATTTAGTTAAAATTTTAGGTAGAGGTGAGCTTACAGCTAAGTTAGATATTACAGCTAATGCTTTTTCTGCAACTGCAAAGACTGCTATTGAAAAAGCTGGTGGAACTGCAACTGTTATAGAAAAGTAAGATGAGAAAATTAATAGATACAATAAAGAATATTTGGAACATTGAGGATTTGAGAAATCGAATTTTGATGACATTAGGAATTTTAGCTATTTATAGATTAGGCTGTTTTGTTGTTATTCCTGGTGTTGATCCTGCACAGCTTTCTGCTTTACAAGATCAGACTTCTGATGGTTTATTAGGATTATTAAATATGTTTACTGGAGGAGCATTCTCTCAAGCTTCTATTTTTGCTTTGGGTATTATGCCTTATATTTCTGCTTCTATTGTTATTCAGTTATTAGGAATGGCTATTCCTTATTTCCAAAAATTACAAAAAGAAGGAGAGAGTGGAAGAAGAAAGATTAACAATATTACAAGATATTTAACGATTTTAATTACTGGTGGTCAAGCTCCTGGTTATATTGCTAATTTGAAAGCAACATTGCCTGAATCAGCATTTTTATTAGCACCAGGAGCATTCTGGATGTCGTCAATTATTATTTTAGTAACAGGTACTATGTTTGTAATGTGGTTGGGTGAAAAAATTACGGATAGAGGTGTTGGTAATGGAATTTCATTATTGATTATGATTGGTATTATTGCTGGTTTACCACAATCATTAATGCAAGAATTTGTTGCTGCATTAGGATCAACTGGTGGTGGTCTAGTAATGTTCATGGTTGAAATGTTAGCTTTATTAGTTGTAATTATGGTTACTATCCTGTTAGTACAGGGTACAAGAAGAATTCCTGTGCAGTACGCTAAGAGAGTTGTTGGTAACAAACAATATGGTGGTGTTCGTCAGTTTATACCTTTAAAGGTAAATGCTGCTGGAGTTATGCCTATCATTTTTGCTCAAGCAATTATGTTTGTGCCCATTACTTTAGTCGGCTTCTCTGATAATGAAAGCTTGCAAGGAATAGCTGCAGTACTTACTGATTTTGGAGGATTTTGGTATAATTTGATGTTCTTTGTAATGATTGTGTTATTTACATATTTCTATACTGCAATGACAGTTAATCCTAATCAGATGGCTGATGATATGAAAAAGAATGGTGGTTTTATTCCAGGTATTAAGCCGGGTAGAACTACTGCTGATTATTTAGATGCAGTGATGTCAAGAATTACATTGCCAGGATCTTTATTTTTAGGTGCTGTTGCAATTTTGCCAGCATTTGCAATGGCTGGAGGAATTAATATGCAGTTTGCTCAGTTTTATGGAGGAACTTCATTATTAATTTTAGTAGGTGTAGTGTTGGATACATTACAACAAATTGAGAGTCATTTATTAATGCGTCATTATGATGGATTGATGGATTCAGGAAGGATAAAAGGAAAGTCTTCTGGTAATATGATGTAATCATAAGTTAATTATGATTTATTATAAAACAGAAGAAGAGATAGATTTAATAAGAAATAGTTCTTTACTTGTTGCAAAAACCCATGCTGAGATAGCAGGGCTGATAAAACCAGGGATAACTACCCTAGCATTAGATAAAATTGCTGAAGAGTTTATCAGGGATAATGGAGGAGTTCCAGCCTTTAAGGGTTATGGAGGTTTCCCGAATACATTATGTATGTCACCAAACGATCAGGTGGTACATGGTATCCCAAATGATAGAGTTCTTGAAGATGGCGAAATTTTATCGGTTGATTGTGGAGTAGTGATGAATGGCTATTTTGGTGATTCTGCTTTTACCTATGAAGTTGGTGAAGTAGATGCTGAAACAAAACAATTACTTAAAGTTACAAAAGAGTCGCTTTACAAAGGAATTGAGATGGCTGTTTCAGGAAACAGAATTGGAGATATCGGCTATGCAGTTCAAAAGCATGCTGAGAGTTTTGGATATGGAGTGGTTAGAGAATTGGTTGGACATGGAGTTGGTAAAAATTTACATGAATCACCAGAAGTTCCTAATTACGGAAGAAGAGGGAGAGGAGCAAAACTTCAAGAAGGATTAGTCATAGCAATTGAGCCAATGATTAATATGGGTACAAGAAAGATAATGCAACATAATGATGGGTGGACAATAACAACTATTGATAATAAACCATCTGCACACTTTGAACACACAATTGTGGTTCGAAAGGGGAAAGCAGAAATATTATCAAGTTTTGAAGAAATAGAAAAAAAGATAAATGGCTAAACAAGCTAACATAGAACTGGATGGAACGATAACACAAGCATTGTCAAATGCTATGTTTCGTGTTGAATTAGAAAATGGGCATGAAGTAGTTGCGCATATATCTGGTAAAATGAGAAAGTTTTATATTAAATTGTTGCCAGGAGATAAGGTGAAAATGGAAATGTCTCCTTATGATTTAACAAAAGGTAGAATAACTTATAGGTACTAATTAAATAGATAAGAAAATGAAAGTACGAGCATCAGTAAAAAAGAGAAGTGAAGATTGCATTATCGTAAAGAGAAAAGGTCGCGTGTATGTAATTAACAAGAAGAACCCAAGATATAAACAAAGACAAGGTTAAGAATGGCAAGAATTAAAGGTATTGATTTACCAAAAAACAAAAGAGGAGTTATTGGATTAACTTATGTGTATGGAATTGGTTCATCTTTTGCAGTAGCAATTTTAGATGAAGCAAAGGTGTCTCACGATAAAAAAGTTCAGGATTGGTCTGATGATGAGGCTAATGCTATTAGAGCAATTGTTGGAGATAAATATACTGTTGAAGGAGAATTGAGAGCTGAAACAAAAATGAACATCAAAAGATTGATGGATATTGGATGTTACAGAGGAATTCGTCATAGAATGGGATTGCCTTTAAGAGGACAAAAAACTAAAAACAACTCCAGAACTAGAAAGGGGAAAAGAAAAACAGTTGCAAACAAAAAAATAGCAACTAAATAATATATAGCATGGCTAAAACAACAAAAAAGAATACAGTAAGAGTTGAAGCTGAAGGACAAGCGCACATTCAAGCTAGTTTCAACAACATTATTATCTCACTTACAAATAAAGGCGGACAAGTAATTTCTTGGTCATCTGCTGGTAAAATGGGATTCAGAGGATCTAAAAAGAATACTCCTTATGCTGCACAGATGGCTGCAGAAGATTGCTCAAAAGTAGCTTTGGAAAAAGGACTTAAAAGAGTTAAGGTTTATGTTAAAGGACCTGGTCAAGGTAGAGAGTCTGCTATCAGAACGATTCATAATTCTGGGATTATCGTAACTGAGATTGTAGATGTTACTCCATTGCCACATAATGGATGTCGTCCACCGAAAAAGAGAAGAGTTTAATTAATTTATATTAAGAAGAAAACATGGCAAGATATACAGGCCCAACATCAAGAATTGCAAGAAGATTTGGAGAACCAATTTTTGGCCCAGACAAAGCATTAGCTAAAAAAGCTTATGGTCCAGGACAGCACGGAAACCAAAGAAGAAGAGGTAAACAATCGGAATATGGTGTACAGTTAATGGAAAAGCAAAAAGCTAAATTTACTTATGGTATTTTAGAAAAGCAATTTTCTAATTTATTTAAGGAAGCATTAAGAAGAAAAGGTGTAACAGGTGAGAATTTATTGCAAATGTGTGAAATGCGTTTGGATAATGTAGTTTTTAGATTAGGTATTGCTCCTACAAGAAGAGCTGCACGTCAGTTAGTTACTCATAAGCACATTACTGTAAATGGAGACAATGTAAACATTCCTTCATATGCATTAAAAGTAGGTGATATTGTTTCTGTGCGTGAGCGTTCTAAATCTTTAGAAGCAATTGCAAATTCAATGATTGCAAATCCAAGCCAAATGGAGTGGTTAGAGTTTAACTCTGAAACTAAATTAGGTAAAGTTGTTGCCGCACCTGAAAGAATTCAGATTCCTGAAAACATTAAAGAGCAGTTAATTGTTGAATTGTACTCTAAATAAGAATAATTAAAAAAATAAAAAATATGCCAATCTTAGATTTTCAAAAGCCGGATGAGGTAGTAATGATTAATGAAGCAGCTAACCAAGGTAACTTTGAGTTCCGTCCGTTAGAGCCAGGTTATGGATTAACAGTAGGGAATGCTTTAAGAAGAGTTTTATTATCTTCTTTAGAAGGTTTTGCTATTACTTCAATTAAAATAACTGGTGTTGAGCATGAATTTACTACTGTTGAAGGTGTAGTGCAAGATGTAACAGAAATCATCTTAAACCTTAAGCAAGTTAGATTTAAGCAACAAATTGATTCTGTTGAATCAGAAAATGCTACTCTAACTGTAAGTAAAAGTGGCACTGTAACTGCTGCTGATGTTGCTAGTAGTTTATCAAACTTTCAAGTATTAAATCCTGAGCAATTAATTTGTGAATTGGATAAAAAAGTAAAGTTTGAAATGGAGTTTACTATATCAAAAGGAAGGGGTTATGTTCCTGCTGAAGAAAATGTAAATGAAGAAGCATCAGTTGGTACAATTGCAATTGACTCTATCTTTACTCCAATTAAGAATGTAAATTATAATGTTGAGAATTATAGAGTTGGTCAAAAAACTGATTTTGAGAAATTAAACTTTAACATTACTACTGATGGTTCAATTGACCCAAAACAAGCATTAACTGAAGCTTCTAAAATATTAATTCAACACTTTATGTTATTCTCTGATGAGAAAATTAACTTAGAAGAAGAGACTATAGAAGAATTTGATGAAGATACTTTACATATGCGTCAGTTATTAAAAACTGAATTAACTGAATTTGGTTTATCAGTAAGAGCGTTAAATTGCTTAAAAACTGCAGAAGTATTTACATTAGGAGAGTTAGTATCTTTCAAAAAATCTGATATGTTAAAATTCAGAAATTTTGGTAAGAAGTCACTTTCAGAATTAGAAGATTTAATAGAGGATAAAGGATTAGCTTTCGGTTTTGACACTGTAAGGTATAATTTAAACGATTAGAAGAAAATGAGACACGGAAAGAAATTTAACCACTTAAGTAGAAAGTCAGCACATAGAAAAGCTATGCTTGCTAATATGGCTTGTTCATTAATTGAACACAAAAGAATTAAGACTACATTAGCAAAAGCAAAAGCTTTAAGAGTTTATGTTGAGCCTTTGATTACTAAATCAAAGGATGATACTACTCACTCAAGAAGAACTGTTTTTTCTTACTTAAAACAAAAAGAAGCTATTACTGAATTATTTGGTGATGTTGCAACTAAAGTTGCTGATAGACCAGGTGGATATACTAGAATCTTAAAGTTAAGTAACAGATTAGGAGATAATGCTCAAATGGCATTTATTGAATTAGTTGATTATAATGAAGATTATACTACTGATAAGCCTAAGCGTAAAAAAGCTAGAAGAACAAAGAAAAAAGCTATTGAAAATGTAGCGCTTGCTGTTGAAGAAGCTGTAGTAGTTGAAGAAACTCCTGCTACTGAAGATGCAGTTGAAGCTAAAGTTGAGGAAGTTGTTGAAGAAGCTCCTGCTACTGAAGATGTAGTTGAAGCTAAAGTTGAGGAGGTTGTTGAAGAAACACCAGCTATAGAAGAGACTCCTGAAGTAAAGGAAGAAACTAAAGATGAAGCTGATAACTCTGAAAATAAAGAAGAAAAAGGAGAGTAGTTAAATAACTTCTTTTTAAGATTTAATGAAAGGGTAAAGCTTAGGTTTTATCCTTTTTTTATAAATAAATTAAATGAAATATATTAAGAAAAAACCAGCAGTATTGTTATTGCAAGATGGAACCATCTTCCATGGAAAAGCTAATGGTATTAATGGGTTTGCAACTGGAGAACTTTGTTTTAATACTGGTATGACTGGTTATCAAGAGGTGTTTACTGACCCTTCTTATTTTGGTCAATTGATGATTACCACTAATTCACATATAGGAAATTATGGTATAAAAAATGATGAGGTAGAATCTGATGACATGAAAATTGCTGGACTCATTTGTAAGAACTTCAATAATGGTTTTTCTCGTGATGGTGGAGATGGTGATTTAAATTCTTATTTTGTTGATCAAAATAAAGTAGTTATTTCAGATGTTGACACAAGAGCTGTTGTCCGTCATATTCGTGATAAAGGAGCTATGAATGCAATTATTTCTACTGCTACTACTGATATTGCTGAGTTAACAAAATTGCTTTCTGAAGTCCCTTCAATGGAAGGTCTAGAACTTTCTTCATCTGTTTGCACTAAGAACCCTTATTTTGTTGGTGATGAAAATGCATCAAATAAAGTTGCTGTTTTGGATTTAGGTGTTAAAAGAAATATATTAAAATGCTTAACAGACAGAGATTGTTATCTACAAGTATTCCCTATGAATACTTCTTATGAAGAAATGAAACAATGGAATCCTGATGGTTTCTTTTTGTCTAACGGACCTGGAGATCCCTCTGCTATGCCAGAGGTTATTAAGGAAGTTAAAAAAGTTACTGCTGATGGAAAGGCTGTTTTTGGAATTTGTTTAGGACATCAAGCACTTGCTCTTTCAGAAGGAATTTCTACTTATAAAATGCATAATGGACATAGAGGTATTAACCATCCTGTTATTAATTTAGCGACTAAAAAAGCGGAGGTTACTTCTCAAAATCATGGGTTCGGAATTTCAGAAGATGATATAAAAAACAATGAGAATGTTGAAGTAACTCATGTTAATTTGAATGATGATACTATTGAGGGAATTAAGCTTAAAAACAAGAATTGTTTCTCTGTTCAATATCACCCTGAGTCATCTCCAGGCCCACATGATTCTAGATATCTATTTGATGAATTTGTTAAAAATATAAATAAAGACTAATGGGAAGAATAGTAAATGTACATGCAAGACAAATTTTAGATTCAAGAGGAAACCCTACTGTTGAGGCAGAAGTAGTTACTGAAAATGGTGTCATGGGTAGAGCAGCAGTTCCTTCAGGGGCTTCTACTGGAAAACATGAGGCTGTTGAGTTAAGGGATGGTGATAAAGGAACTTATTTAGGGAAAGGAGTTTTAAAAGCTGTACAAAATATTAAAACAGCAATTAATGAAGAATTAAATGGAGTTTATGTAAATGAACAAGCTCTTATTGATAATAAGATGATTGCTTTAGATGGCACTCCAAATAAAGCAAACTTGGGTGCCAATGCAATGCTAGCTGTTTCATTAGCTTGCGCAAAAGCAGCAGCAATTGAAAGTAGACAAGAATTATATAATTATATTGGTGGAGTAAATGCTAGAGAATTACCAATGCCAATGATGAATATTTTAAATGGTGGTTCTCATGCTGATAATAGTATCGATTTTCAGGAATTTATGGTGATGCCAGTTGGTGCTACTTCTTTCTCTGAAGGATTAAAAATGGGAACTGAAGTTTTTCATCATTTAAAAGCAGAATTGAAATCTCAGGGACATTCAACAAATGTTGGTGATGAAGGAGGTTTTGCTCCTAATTTACGGTCTAATGAAGAGGCTATTGAAGTTGTATTAAAAGCAATTGAATCTGCTGGGTACCGTCCAGGAGAAGATATGTATATTGCTATGGATGCAGCTGCTTCAGAATTTTATAATGCTGATGAGAATGTTTATCATTTTCACCAATCAACTGGAGATAAATTAACTCCTACTGAGATGGTTGATTATTGGACAGAATGGACTGAAAAATATCCAATTCTTTCAATTGAGGATGGGTTAGATGAGGATGATTGGGATGCATGGAAATATTTAACAACAAAAATTGGCGATAAAGTTCAGTTAGTTGGAGATGATTTATTTGTAACGAATGTGGAGAGATTAAAAAGAGGAATTGATAATGATATTGCAAATTCTATCTTAATAAAGGTAAATCAAATCGGAACTCTTACCGAAACAATTAATGCTGTTCAGATGGCACAACAGAATTCTTACACATCAGTAATGAGTCACAGATCTGGAGAAACAGAAGATACAACTATAGCTGATTTATCAGTTGCACTTAATTGTGGTCAAATAAAAACAGGTTCTGCTTCTCGTTCTGATAGAATGGCAAAATATAATCAGTTATTAAGAATTGAAGAGGAGCTTGGGGAACAAGCAATTTATACAGGAAAAGGTTTTAAATTTTTATAAAAATAGATATGGAAAAGAAAGCAGAATTACATTATGATGGAAAGGTTTACGACCTTCCAGTTGTAACAGGAACCGAGAAAGAAAATGCGTTAGATATTAGTAAACTTAGAGGGCAGTCTGGATTGGTTACTTTGGATAGAGGATTTAAAAATACAGGCTCTTGCGAAAGTGCAATTACTTTTTTAAATGGTGAAGAAGGAATTTTAAGATACAGGGGGTATTCAATTGAAGAATTAGCAGAAAAATCTTCTTTTTTAGAAGTTTCATTTTTATTAATTTATGGAGAGTTACCAACTCAAGAAGAATTAGCAAAGTTTACAAATGATATTGATAAACATACCTTGGTGCATGAGGATGTAAAATCAATTTTGGATGGTTACCCTTCTAAAGCTCATCCAATGGGAGTGTTATCATCTTTAGTTTCAGCACTTACTGCATTTTATCCCAAATCATTAGATCCTAATAGATCACAAGAGCAAATTAATGGTACGATAATTCGTTTCTTAGCAAAACTTCCAACTCTTGCAGCTTGGAGTTTTAAGAATAGAATGCGTCAGCCAATTGTATATCCACAAAACGGATTAAGCTATACTGAAAATTTCTTACACATGATGTTTTCATTACCAACAAATGATGATAAGGTTAATCCTGTAATTTCGAAAGCGCTTGATAAATTACTTATTCTTCATGCTGATCATGAACAAAATTGTTCTGCATCAACAGTAAGAATTGTTGGTTCTTCTCACGCAAGTTTATACGCTTCTGTCTCGGCTGGTATTGCTGCACTTTGGGGGCCTCTTCATGGTGGCGCTAATCAAGCAGTAATTGAAATGCTAGAAGAAATTAAAGCAGATGGAGGAGATGTAAGTAAATATATTGCAAAAGCAAAAGACAAATCAGATTCTTTTAGATTGATGGGATTCGGGCATAGAGTTTACAAAAACTTTGACCCAAGAGCAACAATTATTAAGAAAGCTGCTGATGATGTTTTAAAAGAACTTGGAGTTAGTGATCCTGTATTAGATATTGCAATGGAATTAGAAAAAGTTGCATTAAATGATGAGTATTTCAAAGCAAGAGGATTGTACCCTAATGTTGATTTCTACTCAGGTATCATTTATAGAGCATTAGGAATTCCGACTGATATGTTTACTGTAATGTTTGCAATTGGAAGATTGCCAGGTTGGATTGCACAATGGAAAGAAATGAGAGAAAATGGAGAGCCAATCGGTAGACCAAGACAAGTTTATACTGGTGCTACTGAAAGAGTATATGTAAACATGGAAAACAGATAATTTTTGATTAATATTTTTAAAAAGGAAGTCATTTGGCTTCCTTTTTTTATTTTTGGCATATGGCTTACAAATCTTTACAACAATGTGTTTCTGATTTAGATAAAAAAGGAGAATTGATTCGAATTTCGGAACAAGTAAATCCTGATTTGGAAATGGCTTCTATTCATTTGGAAGAATTTGCAAAAGGAGGTAAGGCAATTATTTTTGAAAACATTAAGGGAAGTAAATTTAGGGCAGCTTCTAATTTATTTGGAACCCTTGAAAGAAGTAAGTTTATGTTTAGAGAAAATCTGGAAATCGTAAAAAAACTGATTGACTTAAAAACAAATCCTATTTCTGCACTTAAAAATCTAGCTGATGCTCTTTTTACTGCTTTAAACGGAATTTATGCTCTTCCCAAAAAAGTTAGGTTTAAAGGGTTTAATGAAATTCAAATTGAAGATTTACCTCAGATAAAATGTTGGAAAGAGGATGGAGGTGCATTTATTACTTTACCTCAGGTATATTCAGAAGACCCTGAAAATCCTGGAATTATGAATTCCAATTTAGGAATGTATAGGGTTCAACTCTCAGGAAATGATTATGTACAAAACAAGGAAGCAGGAATGCATTATCAGATTCATAGAGGAATTGGAGTGCATCAGAAAAAGGCAAATAAAAAGGGAGAACCTTTAAAAGTTTCTATTTTTATTGGAGGTCCTCCATCTCTTACTTTTGCGGCTGTTATGCCACTTCCTGAAGGAATGAGTGAACTTTCCTTTGCAGGGGTTTTGGGCAAGAGAAGGTTTAGATATGCCAAGAAAGATGGTTATACTATTTCTGCAGATGCAGATTTTGTAATTTGTGGAGAACTTCATGAAAATGACACTAAACCAGAAGGCCCTTTTGGAGATCATTTAGGTTATTATAGTTTGAAACATGATTTTCCAGTTTTAAAAGTTCATAAAGTATTTGCTAAAGAAAATGCCATTTGTCCGTTTACAGTTGTGGGCCGTCCACCACAAGAGGATTCTCAGTTTGGAGCTTTGATACATGAGATAAGTGGGAAGGCAATCGAAAAAGAAATTCCTGGACTGAAAGCAGTAAATGCTGTAGATGCAGCAGGTGTTCATCCGTTACTTTTAGCAATTGGTTCTGAAAGGTATACTCCTTATAATCCTACCAAACAACCACAAGAATTATTGACCATTGCCAATCATATTTTAGGAACTGGACAAATGTCCTTAGCCAAATATGTATTTATTTGTGATGAGGAAAATGCACTAAATGTGAATGATGAAAAAGAATATTTTACTCATTTTTTGGAAAGGGTAAATTGGAAAAGAGATATGCATTTCCAAACCAAAACGACAATTGATACTTTGGACTATAGTGGGGATGGCCTGAATGAAGGATCAAAAGTAGTTGTTGCTACAGCAGGAGAGGTGAAAAGAAAATTAGTTGCTATTTTGTCAAATATTGATTTACCTAATGGATTTTCTAATCCTAAATTAGTGAGTAATGGAAACTTAGTGCTGGAAGGAAAAGGAGATATGAATGATTTGATTGCTAGTTTTGAAAAACAAAATGTAGAAGGAATAGCACTTATAACTTTAGTAGATGATTCTACTTTTGTAAGTGAGGATTTCTCTAATTGGTTGTGGGTTACTTTTACACGTTCCAATCCTGCAAACGATATTTATGGATTACATTCTGAGAATAAAAACAAACATTTTTCTTGTTCTATTCCTATAATTGATGCCAGAATAAAAGCGCATCATGCTCCTATTTTGGAGAGGTAGGGTTATTCTTTTTTTTAAAATTCCTCCACTGTTTTTTCTTCTTGTTTTTAGGTTGCATCTTGTATTCAGGCCCTTTTTCAAACCCTTTAGGTAATTCTAATTTCGGAACTTCTTTTTCAATAAGCTTTTCAATGTCTAAAAAATTACGGACCTGTTGCTGATTGATAAAAGTAATTGCTTCACCAGTTCTGTCAGCACGAGCAGTACGCCCAATTCTATGAACATAATCTTCTGCATCATGAGGCACTTCATAATTTATCACAAGTTCAATACCTTTTATATCAATTCCTCTTGATAAAATATCGGTAGCAACTAAAATTCTAATTTTCTTATTTTTAAAATCTCGGATGGTTTCTTCTCTTTGCTCTTGGTCTAATCCTGAGTGCATTTCAGATGCTCTCATTCCAGCTTTGTTAAGTGTTTGTTTTATTTCTTTCACACTTTTTATACTAGAAGCAAAAACTAAAACATGACTCAAATCTTTTCCTTTTGCTCTTAATATATCTCTTACTAATTTCACTTTGTGCTTATCATGTACCATGTAAGCATTTTGAGTAAGTCCATCAGCAGGTTTGGAAATGGCCAAACTAATACTTTCCGGATTTGTCAAAAGTTTGTTTGCTAACTCCCTTATTTTAGGAGGCATAGTTGCCGAGAATAATAAATTTTGTCTGTCTTGCGGAAGCTCTTTAGAAATTTTCATGATATCATCATAAAATCCCATATCTAACATTCTATCAGCCTCATCCAAAATAAAATGTTTTACCCCAGAAGTATCAAAATAATCAAAATCCAAATGTGCCATTAATCTTCCTGGAGTGCAGATAATGATGTCAGCTCCTTTTTTTAGTGCTTGTTTTTGGTTGTCATATTCTATCCCTGTTCCTCCACCATAAATAGGATAGGAAGATGAGTTTGTGAAATAAGCAAAACCTTCAATTTGTCTATCAATCTGTTTAGCTAACTCTCTTGTAGGAGCAATAATTATAGTATTGACTTTATTTGTTTGCTTAGTCTTTGTAAGTTTATCCAAAATTGGTAAAACAAAAGCTGCTGTTTTTCCTGTTCCTGTCTGTGCGCAAGCAATTAAATCTTTTCCTTTTTGTATAGTTGGTATTGCTTGTATTTGTATTGGGGTAGCTTCTTCAAAACCCATCATGTCTAACCCCTCTTGAAGTTCGTTCCCGAACTTAAATTCTGTAAATTTCATTCGGTAAATATACTAAAAGCTAAATTGATATTTCATTTTATTAAAGCAGTATTTCTTTGATGTATTCTACCATTATTCCAAGGGAAATCCAAATAGGAAAATGAACAAAACTGATGATTCCTTTCCACTGTTTTTGCTTGCTTAAATAACTATAATCCCAAATGCGTATTCCGAATTTTAATAAGGGATACCCTACTAAAATTTCAATCATCCATACCCAAATAGGATAGGATAAATACCGGATTATATCATTCTGTATAACTATTTCTACTAAATCAAATCCATAAGATAATCCAAAAGCATAAATTGGAAACATCCAAAGGGAAGTATGTCCCATTAGGGCAATTCTCTTTTTTGTGAAGAGGTCGAAAATAGCAGTAAATACTACTTCTACACAAATACCAAACATACCCCAAAATAAGACTTCTGAAATATTCATTACTCTAAAAGGAATTTAAGAATTTTCTTCTTTAATTTTGTAAAGGGTAAGTATTTAACGCTTGGTTCAAAGAAAAATGATTTATGTAAAATACTTTTATAATGCGTAAAAGTATCAAAACCTGTTTTGGAATGATAGCTTCCTATTCCGCTTGCACCTACACCACCAAAAGGGAGGTTAGGATTAGAAAGATGAACTAAGGATTCGTTAATTGCACCTCCTCCAAATGAGATTTCATTCAGTATTTTTTTAATTATTATTTTGTTTTTGGAATACACATAAAGGGATAGTGGTTTTTCTCTTTCTTTTATTTTTGTGATTACATCCTCTAAGTTTTCAAAGGAAATGATAGGAAGTATTGGTCCAAAAATCTCATCTTCCATTATGGAATCCTCAAAATTTATGTTGTGCAAAAGGGTAGGTTGTATGAATCTGTTTTTGACATTTGTTTCCCCTCCATAATAAATTTTATCAGTAGGAATCATTTGTTTCAATCTATCAAAATTTTTATCATTTACAATCTGAACATAATTTTCGTTTATATTTTCACTAAGAGGATAAAACTCCTGAATTTCCTTTTTTATGGCTTCTAATAATTCACTTTCAATTGATTTTTCTACTAACAGATAATCAGGGGCAATGCAAGTTTGTCCTGCATTTAGGAACTTTGCCCAAACAATTCGTTTTGCAGTTATCTTAATATTGCAATCGGCTAAAACAAAAGTGGGACTTTTCCCTCCTAATTCTAAAGTTACAGGAGTTAAGTTTTCTGCTGCTGCTTTGTAAACTATTTTACCCACAGGAGTACTTCCTGTAAAGAAGATTTTATCCCATTTTTGTTGTAATAATTCGGTTGTAGTTTCTACTCCTCCTTCTATTATGCAAAGGTGTTTTTCATCAAAATTAGTATTGATAAGTTCGGCTAATATTTTACTGGTATTATTGGGGATTTCAGAAGGTTTTATCACCACTGTATTTCCTGCAGCAATTGCAGAAATAGCAGGAATTAAAGAAAGTTGGTAAGGGTAATTCCAAGCAGAAATAACCAAAATTATCCCTAAGGGTTCAGGGATAATATAACTTTTAGCTGGGAAGTTCGCAAGATTGGTGCTTACCCTTTTTTGCTTACTCCATTTTTTTAGATTACTAATTGCATCATTTATCTCGTTATAAATAAGAGAAAGTTCTGTAAGATAAGTTTCAAATTGGGACTTCTTAAAATCAGTATAAATTGCAGTATAGAATTTGTCCTCATTCTCTTTCAAAATGAGTTTTAACTTTTTTAAAGTTTCAATTCTGAGATTAACCTCTTTTGTAGCGTTTGAATTAAAGAAACTCTTTTGTTGCTGTACTATTTTTTGAATATCCATTTTTCAAAGATAAGCTAATTATTTTCTGCCTTTAAAATCATCCATAGTTTTATAGATCCCCATAATACTTCCGGCAAACCAATCAAAAACATCCACCGACATAAAGGCTTGTCCGAAACGCGTAAAACGATAAATCCACCCAGGAATAGTAATAATTTGCTTATTCTTTTCTATTGCTTTAATAATGCTTAGTGCAGCTGCTTCTGCATCTAAAATCGGTATGCGAGATTGTACTCCATCAAACATTCCAGTATTAATATAGTAGGGTAGGATAGTGGTGACTTGAATATTTTTTTGGAGTTGTTTCATTTCCAAACGCAAACTGTCCGACCATGCAAAAATTGCCCATTTACTTGCTGCATAAACTGACATTTTAGGGTTAGCAACTAAGCTAGCTGAAGATGCTATATTACAAATGTGTCCAGTATTTTCTTCCATCATATTTTTTAAAAACTGATTGCAAATATGCATAGGAGCAGAGCTGTTAATACTGAAAGTTTTTTCAATTTCTTTCGTGTTATGCTCGTGAAAATATTTTCCTACCACTATTCCTGCATTGTTGATTAGGATATCAATGTTTCCATGTTCTTTTTTAAGTTTTTCTGCAGTTGTTTCTATTTCTTGAAGATTAGAAATATCAACCACATTAGCAAAAATATCTCCTAAAGGACTTAACTCCTTTAGTGTGTTTCCAATGTTCTCAGTATTAATATCCCAAATAATAACTTTTGCTTTACGCTCTAAGGACAATCGACTCATTATTTTTCCAATTCCGGAAGCTCCTCCCGTAATAAGTAAGGTTTTATTTTTGAGTTTAGTCATTCCTTAAATTTTAAAAACAATACTTATTCTCTTCAATCATTTTTGCTGCAATGCTTCTTCTCATTTCTTTTGGGTTAATGGTATATCCTTTTGTGAATCGTTTTAATCCCATTAACAACATTCTTTGTTCGTCTCCTTCTGCAAAAGATAAAATCACTTCTTCTCCTGATTGGTTACAGTTTTTAATTGCTTGGTATAAGAATAATTTACTCATAGCAATTTGGTGTTCTGTTTCCTGTTCTCCATTTTTAGCAGCTAGTTTTTCAGCTCTTAAAATAGCAGATTCTGCTGTATATACTTCAATTACCATATCTGCCAAGTTCATTAATACTTCTTGTTCTCTTTCAATAGTCATTGCAAAATGTTGTGCTGCTTTACCTGCACACATTAAAATTGCTTTCTTCAATTTTTTAATCTGTTCTTTTTCTACTTCAAAAAGTATGCTATCATCTGGCTTGTCAAATGAAGGAATACTCATTAAATCAGAAGCAACTTTCATTGCTGGAGTCATAATATCCAGTTCCCCTTTCATTGCTTTTTTAAGTATCATTCCCACCAATAACATTCTATTGATTTCGTTTGTCCCTTCATAGATTCTTGCAATTCGTGCATCACGGTATGCTGCTTCCATTGGGGTGTCTGCCGAATATCCCATTCCTCCATAAATCTGGATTCCTTCATCCGAACAGAACTGTATTGTTTCCGAACCTAGTACTTTTACAATAGAACATTCAATTGCATATTCCTCAATTCCTTTTAGGTGTGCCTGTTGATGATCCACTCCTTCTGTCTCTAACCTTAATATGTTTTTTTCTATTTCTGCTCCAGCACGGTAAGTTGCCGATTCCACTGCAAAAGTTCTTACGGCCATATCTGCCAATTTGTGTTTTATAGCACCAAACTTAGCAATAGGAATTCCAAACTGAATACGCTCATTTGAATAGTTTGTTGAAAGTCCAATTACTCTTCTACAAGCATCCAATACTGCTGCCGAAAGTTTAATTCTCCCCACATTAAGTGCATTCATTGCAATCTTAAATCCGTTCCCTCTACCTCCTAATAAATTTTCAACTGGCACTTTCACATCATTAAAAAATACTTGACGAGTTGAGGAAGAGTTAAGTCCTAATTTTTGTTCTTCTTCTCCTAAAGTGATTCCTTCCATTCCTTTTTCCAGGATGAATCCTGTAATGTTTTTATCATCTTCAATTCTTGCAAATACTATGAATACATCTGCAAATCCTGCATTCGAAATCCACATTTTTTGCCCTGTAATAAGGTAGTTTTTACCGTCATCAGTAAGTACAGCTTTTGTTTTTCCTGAATTAGCATCCGAACCTGCTCCAGGTTCAGTTAAACAGTAACATCCCATCCATTCTCCTGATGCTAATTTTGGTAAGTATTTTGTTCTTTGTGCATCATCACCATATAATAAAATTGGTAAAGTTCCGATTCCTGTATGTGCTCCAAATGCAGTAGAAAAGGAGCCATTTGCTCCAGAAATTTTATCACAGATTAATACTGAAGTATTAAAGGGCATACCCATTCCTCCGTATTCTGCCGGAACGCTAATTCCCAATAATCCCAGTTCTCCTGCTTTTTTCATGCAGTCCTCCGTTAATTTGTAGTCCTTTTTTTCAAATCTTTCCCTGTGTGGGTCTAATTCTTTTTCTACAAATTCTTTAGTTGCTGATGCCATCATCAATTGATCTTCCCCAAATTCTTCTGGAATAAAAATGTCTTTTGCTTCTTGGTCTTTTATTAAAAATTCTCCTCCTTTTATCATAATTTTATTTGTTTTCTATTTTTGCTATTGCTTTTATTGTTTTTAACATAGAATCAGGAGTTACTGAAATAGTGTCGATTCCTTCTTCTACTAAAAATTGTGCAAAATCTGGGTAGTCTGATGGCCCTTGACCACAAATTCCAACTTTTGTTTTTGTCTGTTTTGCTACTTTTATAAGGTTAGAAATTGAGCGTTTTACTGCCGGATTTCTTTCATCATAAATATGAGCTACTAAGGATGAATCTCTATCCAACCCTAAAGTTAATTGCGTTAAATCGTTAGAGCCAATTGAGAACCCATCAATTTGTTCAGCAAACTCTTCTGCCATTAAAATGTTAGAAGGTAATTCTGCCATAAGGTAAACTTGCAGTCCATCTTTTCCTCTTTCTAATCCATATTTTTTCATCACTTTGTACACCTTTTGTAATTCCTCAACTGTCCTGCAAAAAGGAATCATTATAGTAACATTAGTTAGTCCCATTTTATCTCTCACTCTTTTGATAGCTTTACATTCCATTCCAAAAGCGTATTCGTATTGCTTGGAATAATAACGAGAAGCACCTCTCCATCCAATCATAGGATTTTCTTCAGTTGGCTCAAAATAACTTCCTCCCAATAAATTGTAATATTCATTCGATTTAAAATCGGATAGTCGCACAATTGCTTGTTTTGGATAGAATGCTGATGCAATTTTTGCTACTCCATAAGACAAACGTTTAATGAAAAATGTTTCTTCATCTTTAAATCCTCTAGTAAGTACTCTAATATTTTCTGTTAACTCCTCATCTTCTAACTCTTTATGTTTTAAAAGCGCTAAAGGATGTGCCTGTATGTAATTATTGATGATAAATTCCTCTCTTGCTAAACCAACTCCAGCATTTGGTATTTGCGCGAATTTGAAAGCCAAATCAGGAGAAGCTACATTCAACATAATTGGTGTTTTTGTAGTTGGCAGATTGTCCAGTTTTGTCTTCTTCAATTTAAAAGGAACTATTCCTTCATATACTTTTCCAACATCTCCCTCCGCACAACTAACCGTAAATTCTTCCCCATTAAAAAGGACTTCAGTTCCGTTTTCTGTTCCTACAATTGCAGGCAATCCCATCTCGCGAGCAACAATTGCTGCATGACAAGTTCTTCCTCCTTTATTTGTAATTATTGCTGATGCTTTTTTCATGATTGGTTCCCAATCTGGATCTGTCATCTCAGTAACTAAAATATCACCTTCTTTAAAATCAGATCCATCAAATGTTCCATCTCTACCATCTAAAGAATACATTTTCTGTACTTTTCCTTGTCCAATTTTATCTCCCACTGCAATTCCTGTTAACCTAACTACTGCATTTTCTGAGTTATCAATTCTGTATTCTACTAAATCATTGTCTTTCTTTCTAGAGTGTATCGTTTCTGGTCTTGCCTGTACAATAAATAAATCTCCTGTAAGCCCGTCCACAGCCCATTCAGTATCCATTGGGCACCAGTGTCCTTTTAGCTCAGAATAATAATCTTCAATAATACAAACCCATTCAGCTAATTGTAATGCTTGTTTATCTGAAATACAGAATTCATCTTGCTGAGTATTCCCAACATGAACGGTTTTTATCAATTGTCCAGGGTCAGTAGAATAAATCATTTTATTCTCTTTCTTCCCCATTTTCTTTTCAATAATAGATTCAAAACCATCTTTTAAAGTTGGCTTAAAAATCAAAAATTCATCTGGAGAAACAGTACCTTGAACGACACTTTCACCCAATCCGTAAGAACCGTTAATTAAAACTACATCTTTAAATCCGCTTTCGGTATCTAGTGAAAAAGCAACTCCTGAAGATGCTAAATCCGAACGCACCATTTTTTGAATACAAACTGAAAGTCCAACATCAAAATGATCAAACCCGAAATTATCACGATAAGAAATTGCCCTATCGGTAAAGAGTGAAGCAAAACAATTTCTTACAGAAGTTAAAATTTGTTCAGGACCCCTTACATTCAAATAAGTTTCTTGTTGTCCTGCAAAAGATGCATCTGGTAAATCTTCAGCTGTTGCTGAGGAACGCACGGCTACATCAGTAATATCTGACCCATATTCTTGTGATAATTGTGTGTATCGTTCTTTTATTTCTATTTTTAAATCCTCTGGCCATTCTCCATTTCTGATGATTTCTCTTATTTCTAAGCCTGTTTTTCTTAAAGAAACTAAGTCATCTTTTTTCATGCCTTTTATTAGAGAGCGAATGGTTTTATCCAATTTATTGAAACTGATAAATTCCCAATATGCATCAACAGTAAGGGCAAATCCTCCAGGAATATTGACTCCTAATTTTCCTAAATTTTGAATCATTTCTCCTAAAGATGCATTTTTTCCTCCAACTAATTCTAAGTCAGAAAGCAAAACTTCATTTAGGTTTAAAATGTACTTGTTTTTCATTTTTTGTGGTTTTTGGTTTTGGTTTAAGGTTTTTATAGAATTTCAAATACTCCAGCTGCACCTTGTCCTGCTCCGACACACATAGTTACCATTCCGTATTTTTGATCTCTTCTTTTCATTTCGTTTATTAATTGCACTGTTAATTTCCCTCCAGTACATCCTAGTGGATGTCCTAATGCAATTGCTCCCCCATTTACATTTACTATGTCAGGGTTTAATCCTAACTCACGAATGACGGCTAAGGACTGTGATGCAAAGGCTTCATTCAATTCAAATTGTTCAATATCTTCTAGTTTTAATCCTGCTTTTTTGAGTGCCATTGGTATAGCTTCAACTGGTCCTATTCCCATGTGTTTTGGTTCAACACCTGCAACAGAGTAGCTTAATAATTTTGCGATTGGTTTTACTCCCAACTCATTCACCATTTTTTCTGACATCAATAAAACAAATGCTGCTCCATCAGAAGTTTGTGATGCATTTGCTGCAGTTACCGTTCCTTCTTGTGCAAATACAGTTCTTAGTTTTGCTAATGCTGCAGCTGAACCTCCTTTTCTGGGCCCCTCATCTGTATCTACAACATATTCTCTTTCTTGTCTTTTTTCGTTTTTGTCTAAGTAAGTTTCCTTTACTGTAATGGGTACAATACCACTTTTAAAGTATCCTTTTTCAATCGCGTTAAGTGCCTTTTGGTGGGAGTTAAAAGCAAATTCATCTTGATCTTTTCTGCTGATATTCCATTTGTCAGCAACTGCTTCTGCAGTAAGCCCCATGTTCCAGTACCAATCAGAGTTATCTTTAGCGACATCATAATTTGGTATAATTCTCCATCCTCCAAATGGGATAGGGGACATGCATTCGACACCTCCTGCAATAATGCAATCAGCCATTCCACTTTGTATTTTTGCATTTGCAATGGCAATGGTTTCTAGCCCTGAAGAACAATATCTGTTCACTGTCATTCCTGGAACTTTTATGGTGTCTAATCCCATTAAGGAAATCATACGCCCAATGTTTAGTCCTTGTTCTGCTTCAGGAGTTGCATTTCCACAGATTACATCATCAATTTTATCTTTATCTAATTCAGGAACGGATGCTACCAAATGTTTAATTACATCTGCTGCTAAGTCATCAGGGCGAGTAAATTTAAAAACTCCTTTTCCTGATTTTCCTACTGCCGATCTGTATCCTGCTACTATATATGCTGTATTCATAATTTTAATTTCTTAATGGTTTACCTTTCTTTAACATGTGTTCTATTCTCTCTAAAGTTTTTCTTTCTCCACAAAGTGACAAAAAGGCTTCTCTTTCAAGGTCTAATAAATATTGTTCCGAAACTAAAGTAGGTGCTGATAAATCCCCTCCACAAATTGCATACGCTAATTTTTCTGACATTAGTTTTTCGTGTTCCGTAATGTATCCTGCAGCATGCATGGAATGCGCACCAACCATAAACATCCCAAGCCCTTGTTTTCCTAAAGCTTTTATTTTCTCAGGAACTGGCTGAGTGTATCCTTGGTTTGATAAATTAAGTGCTACTGCTTTTGCATCCGTAATTAGGTTGTTGAATCCTACTGTTACTTTATCTCTATTCTTTAATAATAAGTCTAATTCTATTGCTTCCTGTGCTGAGGTAGCAACTTTTGCCATTCCAATATTTAAGTATCTTTCTTTTAAAGTAGGTAATTCTATATCTCCTGAAAAGTAAGCTTTTGAAGCTCTTCTTGCCATTTCTTTTGTTCCACCACCACCAGGGATAACACCAACTCCCATTTCAACTAAACCAATATAAGTTTCTGCTGATGCTTGTACATGGTCCGCATGTAAAGCGATTTCACAACCACCTCCTAAAGTCATTCCGTGAGTAGCTACTACAACAGGGATTGAAGAGTTTCTGATTCTTCCGGTTGTATTTTGGAAAGCACGAACTGCAAAGTCAATTTCTTCATATTCTTGCTCAATTGCCATCATGAATATCATAGCGATATTTGCTCCAACAGAAAAGTTTGTTCCTTGGTTGGCGATAACTAATCCTTTATGATTTTTTTCCGCAATTTCAATTGCTTTTTGAATTCCTTCTAACACTTCTCCACCTATAGAATTCATCTTTGTTCTCCATTCTAAGTTTACAATTCCGTCTCCAATATCGGTTAGGTTACATCCTGAATTTTTCCAAATTGTATTGTTCTCACGGATGTGATCTAGAACTATAAAATTTTCCATTCCAGCAACTTTCTCATTTGCTTTTGTTGGAATGTTATAGTAGTTTAAAGTTCCGTTTTCTGTAGAGTAGAATGAAGTATTTCCTGATTTTACCATGTCATATACCCAATCGGCTGCTTTGTAGCCAGCCTCTTCCATTTTGGATAATGTTTTTTCAACATCTAATGCGTCCCACATTTGGAAAGGACCAACTTCCCAACCAAAACCAGCACAAAGTGCTCTATCAATTTTGTAAAGATCATCTGTTATTTCAGGGATTCTGTGCGATACATAAGCAAAGGAAGAGTAGAATGATTTACGATAAAACTCTCCTGCTTTATCTTTCCCTTTTACAAGAATTTTTAATCGTTTTAATAAATCATCTTCCTGTTTTGCAGCTGCAATAGTTGCGAATTTCGTTTTTTGTTTAGGTGCGTATTCTAAAGTCTTTAAATTAAGCGCTTCAATAATCCTTTTTCCTTTTGCATCTTTGGATTTTTTATAGAACCCTTGCTTAGTTTTATCTCCTAACCATTTGTTCTCACTCATCTTATTAATGAAATCAGGTAATTCAAAATTCCCTCTCATTTCATCATTCGGGCAATTTTCATAGACCCCATTTGCAACATGAATTAAAGTATCTAACCCTACTAAATCACAAGTGCGGAAAGTTGCTGATTTCGGACGACCAATAATTGGACCACTTAAAGAATCTACTTCTTCCACTGTTAAATCTAACTCGCTCACTAAATGAAAAAGAGACATTATATTAGCAACACCAATTCTGTTGGCAATAAATGCTGGAGTGTCTTTACAGAGCACCATATCTTTACCTAGGAATTTATCTCCATAATTCATTAGAAAATCAGTCACCTCAGTATCCGTTTTAGTAGTCGGAATAATTTCCAATAACTTCAAATATCTTGGGGGATTGAAAAAATGTGTTCCACAGAAGTGCGCTTTAAAATCATCACTTCTTCCATCAATCATACTTTCAATAGGAATCCCAGAGGTGTTTGAAGAAATTAAAGTTCCGTTAGTTCTGAACTTTTCTATCTTTTCAAAAACTTGCTTTTTAATGTCGAGTCTTTCTACAACTACCTCAATAATCCAGTCAACATCTGCAATTCTATACAAATCATCATCCAAGTTTCCTGTAGTAATTCTGCTTACAAAATCTTTACTATAAATAGGGGAGGGTTTGCTCTTTATCGTGCTTTTTAAAGAGTCATTTACAATGGAGTTTCTGACTTTCTTGTCTTTTAATTGTTCTTCTGTTAAATCAAAAGGAACAATATCTAAGAGTAAAACTTCTACTCCAATATTTGCAAAATGGCAGGCTATTCGTGATCCCATAATTCCGGAGCCTACAACTGCTACTTTATTAATGTGTCTATTTGTTTTCATCTATAATTTTATTTATCTTTTTTAGTATTGCAAAGAAGATATCCATTTCTTCTTTTTCAAAGTGCGATTGTATTTTTTCGTTAAATTCAATAACTACTCCTTTAGCGACTTCACGCCAATCCATACCTAAAGGAGTAAGGTGAATTACTGATTTTCGTTTATCATTTGGGTCAGGTTTGCGTTCAATTACACCTGCATCTTCTAATTTATTAAGTGATCGAGATAGTGAAGTAGCTTCCATTCCCATATTTGGACCGAGTTGAGTAGAAGGTGTGCCTTCAGTAATGTCAATATTCAGAATAATCATTCCCAAGGCCATACTTGCCATGTATTCTGTAGCAGTTCTGTTGTACATTTTTGTGATGTTATACCAGGTTCTTCTTATATTATAATCTATAGTTTCTTCTTGTTCCATTTTAAAAAAATAATTAGGCTACGAATATATAAAAAATACTATGCGCGCATAGTAAAATTATTTTTTATTATGCGTGCATACTAAATAATGAAAAAAAGTGTATTTTTATCAAAACGAATTAATACAATCAGATGAATTATTTATCACCTTTAGAAATGCTCTATAAATGGGAGCGAGAAAAAGAAAACGAAATTTATTTAAGTCAACCAATGAATGGGGTTTGGCACAATTGGACTTGGAGAGAAGTAGGATTGGAAGTTAGAAAAATGGCGGCTTATTTGCAATCATTAGAACTGCCAAAACAAACTAAGGTGGGTATTTTGTCTAAGAATTGTGCGCATTGGATAATGAGTGATTTAGCAATTATGATGTCAGGACATACTTCAGTACCTTTATACCCTAACTTGAGTGCTGATACATTGAATAAGATTTTAGTGCATTCAGAAACTAAAGTATTATTTGTAGGAAAGTTGGATGGTTTTGAAGCTATGAAACCTGGAATTCCAGCAGATATGCCTTGTATTACTTATCCTTTTTATAGTGAAGATTATCCTAAGTGGGATGTGGTAACAAAGGATATTTCCCCAATGCAAGAAAATATTGTTAGAGATGCACAAGAACTAGCAACTATTATATATACTTCAGGGACAACAGGAGATCCTAAAGGAGTAATGCATAAATTTTATAATTTTAGTTTTGCTACTACTAATGCAGTAAAAGCTTTGCCTTTTGTTAATGATTCCTTCTTCTCTTACTTACCACTTTGCCATATTGCAGAGCGTTTATTGGTGATGATGGGGAGTTTGTATACTGGGGGAAAAGTTTCTTTTGCTGAAAGTTTAGATACTTTTGCATCTAATTTAGCAACTGCATCACCAACAGTATTTTTAGGAGTACCAAGGATATGGACTAAATTCCAACAAGGGATATTAGGGAAATTACCTCAAAAGAAATTGAATGTATTGTTGAGTATTCCGTTTGTCTCTACTTTAATAAAAAAGAAAATACAGAAAGGCTTAGGCTTAAGTAAAGCAGGCAATATTTTTACGGGTGCTGCACCAACTCCTGCTGCTACTATTAAGTGGTTTGAAAAGTTAGGCATTAAAATTCAAGAAGCTTATGCTATGACGGAAAATACTTGTTATTCGCATGTGAGCTTTAAAGGAAAAATAAAAATTGGTTCAGTAGGTCAGGCTTTGCCACTTTGTGATGTTAAGCTATCCGAACAAAAGGAGATTTTAATAAAGCATGATGCCCTTATGGATGGCTATTATAAGGATGAAGAAGAAACCAATAAAACCATTATTGATGGATGGTTGCATACAGGTGATGAAGGGGCAATTGATGAGGATGGGTTCTTAACCATAACAGGTAGAGTAAAGGATATTTTTAAAACGAGTAAAGGAAAATATGTTGCACCTTCTCCTATAGAAATGAAACTTTCTGCAAATAAAAACTTAGAACAAATTTGTGTTGTAGGAGATGGACTTCCTCAGCCTATTGTTTTAGTTGTACTTTCTGAAAGAGGAAAAGCAAAAACTAAGGAAGATTTAGTTGCTAGTTTAAGCAAAACTATGGAAGTGGTAAACCCTAAATTGGACAAGCACGAAAAATTACACAATATAGTTGTGGTTGCTGAGGATTGGACAATAGAAAATAAGTTACTTACCCCAACCATGAAAATTAAGCGTAATGCAATTGAAAAGATTTACAAAAGCAATTATGAGGTTTGGTATGAAGGAGATAGGGTTGTCTTGATTTAAAACCCATAGCCAATATGGATTCCTGCACTGATATGGTAATCCTCAGTGTCATAAGCTAACTCAATAGCTGGTCCTAGGTGAAAATTACCCAATTCAAATTCATAAGTAGTTTCAATATGAAGAGCAAAATGCAATTCTTCTGCTCCTTCAAATGTAATTCCTGGAGAAAGATTAATGCTTAGGGGTTCAATAATCCTATAACTACCTACTATTCCAATTGTTTGATGTTTGTGTTCATCAAAAATTCGTTCATAACCTAACCCAACAGCAAATTTACTTTCATTTAATTGATGAGAATAGTGAAGGTGTAAGCTAGCAGAAGTTTCATTTTCACCAAAAAAGTAGACCGGTGAAATAGCAACTCCTATTTCATTTTTATGATGATGAATATGATTATGATCATGTTCTTCTTGTGCTTTTAGAATACTTGAGCTAACTAGAAAAATTATGAGAATTAAGTATTTTGTATACATATTGTATTAAGTTTTTAATTTCTTCTTTTTAGCAGCAGGGAAGAGGATGTTATTTAGGATTAGCCTATAAGCTGGAGAGTTGGGGTGGAGTGATAAATCAGTTTTTGGGTCACCAACTTTGTGCTGATAATCTTCTGGGTCGTGTCCTCCATAAAAAGTCCAAGTACCATTTCCTAGTTCTCCATGAATATAACGAGCTTCATTAGTAGCTTTTGTTTCTCCCATTATAAGGACATCTGATTTTATATATTCATTCTTAAAAGCAGTTGTTTGCCCCATAAACCCTCCAATTATTTGCATATGATTTTGACAAAGCATAGTTGGAACTGGATCCCATTTTGCAGAAAAATCAAAAAGCGTAAAGAAATCAATCTTATGATTTATTCTTCTTTTTTGTGTAGCATCAATAGTTGAAAATTCATATTGATTTGGGTTTTTAACAAGAGTAAAATCTTTAAAAGCTAAGGTTTTACTGTAATCTAATTTACTGTCAATATCTGAGTCCATTCCATCCCCATCAAACATTGCTCCGCAAATATCAATTCCTTCAGCAGCAAGTGCGATATCATAACTGTCAGTTGCTGAGCACATGGCAAATAAGAAACCTCCACCAGCAACAAAAGATTTTATTTTTTTAGCAACTGCTAATTTCTCTTGTGAGACTTTTTCAAAACCTAACTTACGAGCTAATTTTTCATATTCTTGCTTTTGTTCCTTATACCAAGATGCATTTTTAAAACTAGCATAAAATTTTCCGTACTGTCCAGTAAAATCTTCATGGTGGAGGTGGAGCCAATCATACATTGGGAGTAGATTTGTAAGCACTTCCTCATCATAAACTACCTCATAGGGAATCTCAGCATAAGTAAGCGCCATGGTAACAGCATCATCCCAAGGCTGCTTATTTTTAGGAGAATAGATAGCAATTTTGGGTGCTTTTTCTAATCGGACTACATCTTGATTTACCTCTGGACTAGCTATAGATTGTAGAATTTGAGTGGATTGCGCGTCAGCAATAATATCATATGAAACTCCTCTAATATTGCATTCATTTTCAATTTGCGTATGGTGTTTTATCATGAAACTTCCACCTACATAATTGAGTAGCCAATCAACTTTTACATCTCTTTCAATTGCGTAATATGCAATTCCGTAAGCTTTTAAATGATTGCTTTGGCTTTCATCCATAGGAATAATAATGTAGGATGCGTTTGCATTAATTGCAAAACAACAAATCAAGAAAAATAGATTAATTTTCTTTAAGGTTCTAGAATGGAGCATCTCCATCTTTATCTTCATTCATACTTGATGACATTGAAATCATAGAAGAATTATTACCATCTTCATTTTCATAATCTCCACCATCAAAGTAGTCCAAATCAGAGAATTTTGCAAATTCTCCAGTAAATTTAAGTCTTACATTATTAAGAGAACCATTTCTATGTTTTGCGATAATCAACTCTCCTTGTCCTCTGGAATCATCTCCATTATCCCATTCATAAATTTTGTAGTATTCAGGGCGATAAATAAATGTTACAATATCTGCATCTTGCTCAATTGCACCAGATTCTCTAAGGTCAGAAAGCATTGGCCTTTTACTTCCAACTCCAGTTCTACTTTCAACCCCTCTATTTACTTGAGAAAGTGCAATTACTGGTATTTTTAATTCTTTTGCAATTCCTTTTAAGGATCTGGAAATAGTAGAGATTTCTTGTTCTCTATTCCCTCCTGTTCCTCCTGCAGTCATTAGTTGTAAGTAATCAATCATGATAATTTTTACACCATGGTTTTTAACAAGTCTTCTTGCTTTTGCTCTAAGTTCAAAAATGGATAAACCAGGTGTGTCATCAATAAAAATAGGTGCTTCTGAAAGGTGTTTAATTTTTTCATGAAGTTGCACCATCTCATGATCAGCTAAATCTCCTTTTCTTAATTTTGATGCGCCAAGCTCAGCTTCTGATGCAATAAGTCTGTTTACCAATTGCTCTGATGACATCTCCAATGAGAAAAATCCGATAGGAGTATTATGGTCAACTGCAATATTTCTTGCCATTGTTAAGGCAAATGCAGTTTTACCCATTCCTGGTCTTGCTGCCACAATTACTAAGTCAGATTTTTGCCAACCAGAAGTTACTCTATCTACATTTGTAAATCCTGATGGAACACCACTTAATCCATCTTCTTTATTCCTAAGCGTTTCAATATTTTCAAGTGCTCCTTTAATTAAAGAGCTCATTTTATCATAACTCTTTCTAAGTGTTCCTTCTGTTACAGTAAAGAGATTTGCCTCTGCATCATTTAGTAAATCAAAAATATCAACTGAATCATCAAAAGCATCATTACTGATTTTCCTTGAGATATTAATAAGTGATCTTTTAATAAATTTTTCAGCTATAATTCTTGCGTGAAACTCTGTGTTGGATGAAGAAGAAACATTGTTTGTTAGTTCAGAAATGTAAGCTAAGCCACCAATTTCTTTAAACATTTCCATTCTTTTTAGCTCCTCTGAAACTGTAAGGATATCAACTGGCTGAGTGTTGTTAAATAAATTAACAATTGCTTCAAAAATTTTCTGATGTTTTGGAGCGTAAAAATATTCGGCTTGTAGGGAATCAATAGCGTCAGATAATGATTCGTTATCAATCATTAAAGCACCAAGTACAGCTTTTTCAAGCTCAAGTGCTTGTGGTTGCAATTTTCCATCAATCTGACTTGTTGGTGTTGCTTTTAATGTTCTTTTTCCTACTTTTTTTACCATTTCTTATTCGTTTACAACTCCCATATTTGAGAATTTTTCCATTCTATTATGAACTAAAGTATCTTTGTCAGTATCAATAAATTCTTTTATTGCTTTGCTGATTGATTTCTTAACTATTTTAAAAGTTTCTTCAGGAAAAGTATGCGCACCACCAAGAGGTTCTTTAATGATTTCATCAACTAATCCTATTTTTTTCATGTCCTTAGCTGTAAGTTTTAAAGCATCAGCTGCAGTTTCTTTGTGCTCCCAACTTCCCCATAATATTGTAGAGCAGTTTTCAGGAGATATTACAGAATACCATGCGTTATTTAGCATCAAAATTTTATCTCCAACACCTATTCCTAAAGCCCCTCCTGATGCTCCTTCACCAATAATAACAACAATAATCGGCACCTCAAGTTTAGTCATTTCAAGGATATTACGAGCAATAGCTTCTCCTTGTCCTCTTTCTTCAGCTTCCAATCCTGGGAATGCACCCGGAGTGTCAATTAAGCAAACAACTGGCTTGCCAAATTTTTCGGCCATTTTCATAAGGCGTAAAGCTTTTCTGTATCCTTCAGGGTTAGCCATTCCAAAGTTTCTGTATTGTCTTTCTTTGGTATTTCTTCCTTTTTGTTGCCCGATAAACATTACAGATTGTTTCCCGATCGTTCCCCAACCTCCAATCATTGCTTTATCATCTTTTACACCTCTATCTCCATGTAATTCTAAAAAATCTCCATCTGATAAAGCCTCAATGTAATCTAAAGTATAAGGTCTTTGAGGATGACGAGAAAGTTGTACTTTCTCCCAAGAGCTTAAATTATTGTAAATTTCTGTTCTTGTGTCTTTAATATTATTCTCAATATCAGCAACTGTCTTACTAACATCTACTGATCCATCTTTTCCTAGTTCTTTAGCCTTTTCTAGCTTAATAACTAGTTCTTCAATTGGTTTTTCAAATGCTAAATAATCCATTCAATTTTATTTTTTAAAGGACAACAAAGTTAAATAAAATGATTTGTGAAGCCCTATAAATTATGAGTTGATTACTTTTGTTGTTGAAAACTCAAATATAGTATGATTGTATATCCTAATGCGAAAATAAATATCGGCTTAAATGTGCTGAATAAAAGAGAAGATTGCTACCATGAATTATCCTCTGTTTTTTATCCTGTTAGTGAGTTGTATGATATTTTAGAAATCATTACTTCTGATGACTTTTCTTTTAGCAGTTCTGGAATTGCTATTCCTGGTGATAACAATATTTGTACTAAGGCCTTTGATTTATTAAAAGCTGAGTATGATGTAGGAAATGTCAAGATACATCTGCATAAAATAATTCCTATTGGAGCTGGACTGGGAGGTGGTTCTGCAGATGGCGCTTTTGTATTAAAAGCATTGAATGAGTTATTTGAGTTAAATCTCACAAATAATCAGTTAGAAAAATATGCTTTAGAGTTGGGTGCTGATTGCCCTTTTTTTATTGATAATACTCCAAAATATGTAACTGGAATAGGGGAGCAAATGACTGCCATTGATTTGGATTTATCAGATTATGAGATCAAGTTTTTTTTTCCTGATTTGCACATTTCTACTGCTGAAGCTTATAGAAGAGTTAATCCAAATTTTCCTAAATATGCTTTATTGGATTTAATAGAACAACCAATAGAAAATTGGAAATCAACTGTAAAAAATGACTTTGAAAATTCTGCTTTTAAAAATTACCCTCAACTAGCAAAAATGAAAGCTGAGCTATATGCTGATGGCGCTATTTTTGCAAGTATGACTGGAAGTGGAAGTGTGCTTTATGGTGTGTTTGTGAAATTCTCATAGTCAGTTTACTCTTTTTTTCTATTTAACTCTAAAAGTAAGAGAATAGAAATCTGCAAAATCGTAAGTTGGTGCTGCAATTGTATCTCCTACCATATTTTTAAATAGAATTTCTCCGTTTATTCCAACTTTATCAGGATTGCTATTTCGTTCCCACCAATGTCTAATCATTCCGTCTTGCTTTTGGTCTTTAATAATCCAAGTGTAAATACCAGGATTTAATGTTAGGGTATCTGAAAATGTGGTATTTTCAGGAAATTCAACTCGATTTTTTATAATTTTACTATTATTATCAATAATGATATAGCTATTTTCTTTTGCTCTATTATTGTCATTTGTTTTAATACTAAGAATGATTTCATTTGGAAAATAGGAAGGTAAATCCCAAATTGATTCAGCATAATTATTTAAGTGTTGCTCATCCAAATTATTGTTTACTGCATCAATTACAACATAAAAAGTAACACTACTATCTAGATTGTTTAGGCTTAATTGTGGGAGGGTTATTGTTTGCTCATCTAAAAAATTTAAACTCCCATACCAAGTATATTTCAGATTATTTTTTCCTTTTACTCCATATTTAAATTGAATATTTTTAATAATTTGACTTCCATTATTTCGAACTTTAATTGTAGGAGTGCCATCATTGATATTTAAATTTCTTCTGTATCGTAATGCATTATTTGGAGTGATAATTTCTAATATAGCTGCATCATTTTTAAAATTTGCACTGCCATAAGTTATTAATTGGTGTGACATAAGATAATTACCATCTTTTTCGCCATTTTCTTCAAACATTTCTATTTGATAATCAACTGTAAGACTGTCATTTTCTACTTGACTGACTACTTCAAAGTCATAAGTGTCAATTGCTGTTCCAGGACACCATCCTGCACGATCAAATTGCCAAGTCCCCCCTTGAGGGTGTATAGGGTTGTGTCCACAATCTTTCCATACATTCCAATTAATGACACTTTCATCTGAAAACCTGTAGCTATGTATTTTCTCATCCCATTCACAACAGTTGTAAGGACCAAAATGACCGTGACCACTAATTCTGGCTTTTAGCCTAAACCCTATTCCTTCTTTTAGAAGAGGTAATTTTTTACTTTTTAAAACGGTATTAAGTGCAAGGTCTTCATATTTGTAGTTTCCGTAAGGCCAAATATTTTCAACTTTTAGTACATTTCTACTTGGTTTACCTTTTATAAATACAAATTTTAAATCGTGTAATTCTTGATTGTTCCCATGCTCTATTCGTTGATCCCCTTTAAGAATTGGGGCGTAATCCGTAACATCCCATATACACTCCCACCCATCTTCAGTTAAGTTAAGTCTTAATCCGTATGGAGTAACAAAACTATTAATTTCAATTTGTTCTTCAGTTGAGTCATTTTTATTGATAAATATTGAAGTATTTGTACTATAATCCCATTCTCCACATGGGAATTTATCTCTTTTTGTTGCTTGGTCACATTTTATCCTTTGTATCATTAATATTTTACGCCATTCCCCTTCTTTAGGAAAATGAGCAATAGTATCATATACTTGTTTTCCTTCTTTACTAGGTGATGGTGTTTCGTAACTAATAACATGTATGCTTGTAGTGTCTTCTGAAAAAGAATTTGAATTTAACTCTTGATTAGAGCATCCTATTATAAGAAGAAAAAAAATACTTCCAATGCAATAAGTTAAACTACTGCTTTTGATAAATAATTTACTTTTCATCTTTCAATAATACAAAAAATCCCCACCAATTTGGTAGGGATCTCTATTCTAATAAATTAACTAAAAAGATTAACTATCTTTTACCCATTCATAGTTACCAAAAACTCAGTATTGTCTTTTGTTTTTTGCAATCTATCTTTCATAAATTCAATTGCTTCAATTGGGTTCATGTCTGCTAAATAATTCCTAAGTACCCAAATTCTTTGTATGTGTTCTTTATCTAGTAATAAATCCTCACGTCTAGTAGAAGAAGAAACTAAATCAACAGCAGGATATATTCTTCTATTTGCAATTTTTCTATCCAATTGTAGTTCCATATTACCTGTGCCTTTAAATTCTTCAAAGATAACCTCATCCATTTTACTTCCTGTTTCCGTAAGAGCAGTCGCTAAAATAGTTAATGAACCACCTTTCTCAATTTTACGAGCAGCACCAAAGAAACGCTTAGGTTTATGTAATGCATTAGCATCCACACCACCACTCAATATTTTCCCTGAAGCAGGTTGCACAGTATTGTAAGCTCTTGCCAAACGTGTAATTGAATCCAATAAGATAACCACATCATGTCCGCATTCTACCATTCTTTTTGCTTTCTCCAATACAATATCAGCTACCTTTACATGTCTGCTTGCTGGCTCATCAAAAGTAGAAGCAATCACTTCTGCATTTACACTTCTTTCCATATCAGTAACCTCTTCAGGTCTTTCGTCAATTAAAAGAATAATCATATAAACCTCTGGGTGATTGTCAGCAATTGCATTCGCAATATCCTTTAAGAGTACCGTTTTACCAGTTTTAGGTTGAGCTACAATTAATCCTCTTTGTCCTTTCCCAAGAGGCGTAAAGATATCTAGCATTCTTATAGATACATTATTATGCCCATTTCCTAAAAGGTTGAATTTTTCATAAGGGAAAAGTGGTGTTAAATGGTGGAAAGGAATTCTATCTCTCACAATTCCTGGATCACGCCCATTAATACTTTCTACTTGAATTAAAGGAAAATATTTTTCACCAGTTTTTGGCGGTCGAACAGTACCTTTAATAGTGTCACCCGTTTTTAATCCAAATAATTTAATTTGAGAGTGAGAAACATATACATCATCAGGTGATGATAAATAGTGATAATCACTTGACCTCATAAAACCATAACCATCAGGCATAATTTCAATTACTCCTTCAGTATTAATTATTCCATCAAAATCATAATCATATTTTGATATTTTCTGATTAGGGTTTTGGTTTTTATTGTTGTTGTGCTTAGGTTTTGGGTGAGTATTTTCCTCTTTTTTAGGATGGTTGTGAACAGGTTTTTTGTGTTCTTTTTTCTCCTCTCCATCTTTTTTAGTATGATTGTGAACTGGTTTCTTGTGTTCACCTTCTTTCTTTGGATGATTATGAACAGGTTTTTTGTGTTCTTTCTTTTGTTCTACATCTTTTTTAGGGTGATTATGAACTGGTTTTTTATCAGTCTTTTCTCCTTCTTTATTTTGTTGAGGTTTAGTTTGTTCTACTTTCTCAACTTTATTTTGTGTTGGCTTAGTTCTTGGTCTTTGTTTTTTCTCAACTATTGGCTGAGGTTTAGCATTTTCTGCTTGATGATCCAAGATAGCATAAGCTAAATCTTGTTTTTTTAATTTGTCAAACTTTTTTATGTTTAACTCTTGCGCAATTGCTTTTAAATCAGCAACTTTCTTTGCGTTTAATTCGTCTAATTTGTACATATATATTTTTTATTAAATAATCTTAATTCGGTTGTAGCTTTGTGAGTTTTCAAGATGTTTTTAGGGGGTGTTTCTTTAGATAAGTTGTGCAATAATACAATTTTTTTAATAGATGGGCAAATCCTACATTTTTAATTAGTTTTGCAGTAAATATTATTATCATGATACAAAGAGTACAATCCTTATTTTTCTTTTTCTCTGCAATTTGTTTAATTACTATTGTTTATACATTTCCTGTATTGCAAAATACTGAAGAATATTTTCTGTTAAGTGAATATTTTCCTCTTGTTCGTCTAGCTGTTTTGTTGTCAGCTGCATTGTCATTATTTGCTATATTTCAGTTTAAAAATAGAAAAAGGCAAATGTTGATTGCTGCAATTTCTCGTTTTATGATTACAATAGCAGTTTTCACTTTAGTATTTTTCTATAGAGGAGAAGAACAATTTGGCTTAGGAATGATATTGATGCTTATCCCTTTTATTACCCTTTATGCTGCTAACTTTTTTATCAAAAAAGATGAAAAATTAGTAAA
>Ga0233426_10000411_pt1 | contig 46428 bp, 65 predicted proteins | sample SI_118_April2016_6_FD_179875 | JGI IMG/M metagenome (GOLD analysis project Ga0233426, IMG submission 179875) | Seawater microbial communities from Saanich Inlet, British Columbia, Canada - SI_118_April2016_10_MG | ecosystem: Environmental > Aquatic > Marine > Inlet | place: Canada: British... | reverse complement strand
TAGATCATGCCACCTTCTAATTCACATCGGTAAGTCTCTTTAGGATCTAATCCTCCTGAAGACTCAGTTATTCTCATCTTAGACACGTTATCTTCTGAATTCATTTGTGATTCCACCATATTCTAATACGAGTTACTGTTAGATGGGCAAAGCCATACAAGCTAAATAAACTACCCCATACCTTAGAGTGTTCTGTTTCTCCCAATACTAATAAGACTAATCCTATCGTTATAAATGAGTAAGCTACTAACTTGTTAAATTTTAACCGTTTAGCAGTTAACTGAGTTGTCACTGTAATGTTATCTTCATTATTCATCTCAATCTCCTATTATCTTATTCCACATCATACAAGTATATTGTGCCTGATGTAGAGCATCATCTAAAGCATTATGTGCAACACCGCCAGACTTTTTACTAAAGCCTCCCCTTTGTGATTCGTACATATCCTTAATAGTTCTCACGTCGCGTATGTTCCAGAACTTCCAAGGTATTTCTATATCGCATTGACGATAAGCATCTTCCAACATAGAAATATCAAAGGTCGCTCCGTTACCCCACACTTTAGCATCTTTAGGTAGCCAGTTGGCTAATTCCCCTAGAACTGTTTCTAAGTCGTCTAATCCATCTAACGCTTCCCTAGCTTGATCTGTTACCTTAGCACTATACCACCAGTCCCGAGTTCCAGAGTCTATTGGTCTTTCTTGACCTGTCCAATCTAACTCCCGATAGAAAGTCTTCTTACTTACCTTATTAGCTCTTGGATCAAACACTACTGCTCCTACCGAGACAATAGCTGAATCAGGAGTTAACCCCATTGTTTCTAAATCTATCATTACGTGATTGAGTTTCATACTTGTTTACCTTTTAATTATGAGTTCCCAAAACTTTGAGAGTTCTTTGTTCCAAATTACCAAGGGTTAGTAGGGTTAGTTTATCGGACCATACATAAGCCTATTAGAATTTAATTTTTAAAAATTAATTTTGCTATACGTTATAGGGTATTAAAATTACTAACCCTTCTAACCCTGATCACCAATTTTAAGAGGATCGACGCACCAAACCACCACCCAAAAACTAACCCTTCTAACCCTTACCCTAACACGCCACAAAACATCCCTTGTAAACTAACCCTTCTAACCCTACCTATTTACCAATCTTCATCATTGGATTCAAGATCAACCAGTGTACCCCCATAGACTTTAAGAACATTACGACCACCTACTTTAACAGTCAGTCCTAGATGATTTAAGTCTTTAATGAAGTGACCTTTACCTTTACGAACACGCTCATCTATACCATTATTCTCACACCATGTATTGTAGATAATCCCATAAAAGCTGGAAACATCTCCAAGACAGTCTTCCGCGTTGGTAGTTTTAATAACCGTGTCATTAACAAACCGCACTACATTATTAGCTTCACCCATCCACTCTTCTTTAGCTGCTTTACAAGATTCTGGTGCTTGGAAATAGCCTCGGTTACGTAAACGCTGAAGACCTTCCAACATAAAGTTTAACACTCCAGACATCTCTTCTTTACTAGAGAGGATATCATACGCTCGGTCTATATCCGCTGTACCGTTGGCGTCGAACTTAGCATTAAAAGGAATAACATTAGCACGACGAGTCATACCGTGGCTCAAGTCCCTAGTAGCTGGGAATCCGTTACTACACATAATCAAGTTGCCAGCATACATGAATGGAAAGCGATCTTTACCTTTATAATTACATTCCATTTTAGTGTTCTCACTGAATAACTTAACCCCCTCGTCCTTCAACAAATGGTTAGCAGGTAGTTCTTCAATCACTACATTAAGCGCACCGACCAAAGATGTGGTGGCGTGGTTATCGCCGTTGGAACTCCCACTAGACAATAACTTAACCGTGGACATCACTTGAGCGTCCTGTAATATACCGCCTAATATTTTTAGTATAGTAGATTTGCCGTCACCACCAGGACCACGGAACAACCACCAGCTGGCTATATTCTTGTACGGTTGGATTGTGTAACCCATTAGCTCGCCCATGTGACGGATCATATCGTCGGTGTCGGGGAAATTACCGAATATACCTTTTAGGGTCTCCATGAATAGAGGACATTCCGCTGAAGGATCGTAATCCACGTTTAGGCAGTTAAGTAGGTAACTACGATAGTTGTGCGGTTTGAGAGTGTGAGTACCGTCTTTACCTAACCATAGTTCCCCGTTATTACAGTTGACAACTGAGGGAGGGAGTTCCGTACGGTGAATACGATCAGTCAACGTAGCCACTTGAATACGGCTAAGTTTTACCGCTTGTTGTATTAACGAAAGTTCCTGTACTTCTACTTTCATTTTCTGCTTTAGCTGCACCAATACATTTTGTATAAGTTTGGCTAAGAACTCGTCAGACATCTTCTTCCAGTGAGTGTTATGGAAAGCCCAGAGTATCCCATTAGGAGGGCACGTTAGATGCTTACCGCTGTTAAAGGTTTTCTCTAGAGTTTTCTGTGCTAATAACAAAGCGAGATCATCTACTATCCTAGCATCCAATTCTTTTAATAGCTTATTAATACTAGACTGCTTTAGTAGTTTTTTACTTAGTAGTATCTCTTGTGCTTTAGCCGACTCAAAACTACTAGCCGCTTTTATTAAGCGTAAACACTTCATCACTTCTTCTTGATTACTGGTTGGATGTAATTCGTTGGCGGCTTGTATAGCCGAACCTTCTACACCACCTTCACCCGTTGGAGTGTGATACATATCGTCGATGTCTATTTCGGAAGCTGCGTCTTTACCTTCTTGTAGTAACTGAGCTTCTTCGCTATCTTCTTCGTCTGTATCGTCAAGATTAGGTTGATTGGAGAATGCCAATACAGCTTTAAGATTAGCTGCGTCTTCACCTTGCCTTTCTAATTCTCTTATTAGAGTACCTATTGTTACTGCTACGTCCTTTTCCCATAAAGATTCCCAGCGAGCACGGATAGTAGATTCTTCATCATCGTACTTAGTGTCTTGTATTGACCATTCCACGAATTCATCACAACCGTTACCGTCAGTGGCGTGGTGTGCTGCGCATAATAACGGGAACCAAGAATCGTTGTCACTATAATCAGCAGGGTCTAATTTATCTAATATGAGTTCTTGCAGTTGCAAGCCGGACAACGCTCCAGCTCCGCTAACGTAGTCCGCTGACCTCTCGACTCTTGGTCTTTCAATTTTCTCAAGCACACTTTGGGGTACAGTACGTGGTTCTGCTTTGTGCAACCACTTGTAATATTCTCCCGAGGGATGTTTTGAACCTGCACACAGGACTTGTCTACCTTTTCTTTTGAATTCGACACCAGGATATTCCTCTAATGTTTCTCGTAAGTAACGATAATCAATTTCTTCAGGGAGCAAACAGTATATATGATAGCCGCCGCCACCCGTCTTGACCGTAGGAAGAGTTTCTGTGAGTTCTTCCCAATCGAAGAATCCAAAAAGCTCTGCAATAAGTTCTTCACATTCTTCACCTTTATAATTACGTGGATCCATATCCACTATTAATTCATTAGCTGGTATGCGGTAGCCTAAGTTGAATCCAGATTCTATCCAACTATTATGTTTACCAGATGGATACTGTTTGGTAGTCCAGTCTGAATGCAGAGGAGTTTTCCCTCGTACCTTACCTTTTATTTGTTTGTTCCAAGTGTGTATAGGTATTAGATCGGCATTGCGTTCTAGATACACACTCAGTTGATTCTTGTCGTATGACATAAGAGTGTATCCTATTATTTTAAATCAGGGCGCAATTCTATAGCTTTAAATTTTTCTCCTAGTATGGGGTGATCTTCTACTAACTTGGCTCCTTCTTTACTTATACGCCCACGAGTAACCCAGCCCTGAGCCGTACTAGGTGATATCCCCAGCATTTTGGCTAGAAAACTGTAGTTACCTGCTTCCTTTATTAATAGGCTGAGTTTAGCCTTGTGTTCTTTGTCTAGTGTTTCTTTAGTGAATATAAGCATTGTAGCTTCCTTATTGTAAGTATCGCGTTGAATTATGCGTTAAATAACACGTCAAGTAAAGGGTTAATAATTAAATGGTAAAAGGGGTTGCTTTTTACAAAAGCATCACCCATAATGACCCTACTGGATAACACTGCTAAACAGATAACCAGTAAAACAGAGAAACATTACTTACTATTAATAAAGGAAACGACAAATGTCCAATACTAATTACGTTAATTATCAAGTAGCTTTATTACCTGAGAACGCTGCACTCATCAATCAACTCAATGAGCTACTCATTACAGGTTCCGCTACGAACCCGAAGTCTGCAAAGACTGACAAAGAGTCTTCCCCTCAAACGTCAAAACCTGCTGCACAGAAATCTATTGCGGAGGATCCTACCCCTGTTGCTAACGGAACAACCTTAGACCAAGTTAAGGTCGCAGCTAAAGCTGCTAAAAAAGATCACGGTGAAGATTTTGCAATGTCGGTTCTAGACGCCAACGGTGTTAAGGAAGCAGTTAGTTTGGGTCGCCGTATGGGTGCTATTGAAGAGTCAGCTTACGATACTATTATCGCCGCATGGCAAGCAGGACCTCAAGCCTCTGACGATTTAGATGACGACGATCTAGATGATGATTTGGATGACGACGGTTTAGGTGATGAGACTGCCAATGTTTCTCCAGAGGCCGTACAAACCGCGTTAAAAGCGTATTCTAAAGATACGGGTCGCGCTGAAGCTAAAGCGATTATGACTAAACACGGTGCGAAAGCGTTAAGTGATGTTCTTAATTGCACTCCCAAACAACTAGCAGCTATGATGGCTGATTTAGTTTAATAATTGTATCTATAGACCGTTGAAGGGTTCCCCCTGCCTGGAGGTAAGATACACTCTCAGTTCCTAGTCTGAGTGACAAAACTAGGTTGACTCGCAAAGAACTCTATGAGACCGGAGTTCAGTAATCAACTGTTAGGTTAAGAGCCAAGCGTTCCGATAATCCTTAGAGTTCTTTCCGAGTTAAATAATAGTTGTAATTTAGATAAAGATAGGTAATAATGATTCTATCTTAAACAGTGAAACAGGTCAACAGTTATGAATAATAAACGCTTAATTGAAAAGATGAAGAAACTCTTAGCTATGTCTGAGGGTACAGCTAACGAACACGAAGCAATGGTAGCTACTAAACAGTTACACGCTATGTTGGCTAAACATAATGTCTCTATGTCTGAGCTTAACGATCAAGAAGATATAGGTGAAGACTATTTCACTTCTACGTCAAGACCCTGGAAACGCTTAGTTGCAATGTATGTAGCTAAATTATATTTCTGTGAATTTATAAATTGTCGGGCAGGTAAGAACTCTAATTTCATGTTAGTAGGTACGGAAGCGAATCGTACTTTTGCCATTCATATATTACAAATGATTTTCAAAACTGTGGAAAGAGAATCTCGCAAACAATCTAAAGCTCATTATGGTAAAGAAGTTTGCTCTTTTGTGAATTCATTTTGGACAGGGGCTTCTAATCGTATTAGCGATCGTTGCAAAGAAATGATAAGTGATGCTAAAGAAGGTAGGATGGAAGATGAAGAAGGAAACACGTTGCCAGCGTTACTTTCTGTTTATGAACAGAATGAAATCTTAGTAGGAGTCTTCATGAACAATAAGAAAGGTCTGAGCACTAAAACTATAAGAACCAAAGTAACCGATAAAGCGGGACATGTTGCGGGAATTAAAACAGGCAATAAGGTTCAGTTGTCACGTACTATACAAGGTAACTCTTCACCTAAATTGTTGGAGAATTAATATGAATATGACTGATTCCGACTGGGCTAAATGGTTACGCGCCGATAGTGATCAGTTTGAGTTGACACCTAGCCCTAGCCAAACAAAAGACACTTACTCCAAAGAATACCTGTATAAAGAAGGAAGAGGAACACCTAAAGCTCAATTCTTTATGACTAGCGAGGGTATAAACGGTAGTTACGGTTTCTGGTGTCCTCGTTCAGCCATTGTCAGCGATACAGGTAATACGTTAGAGATATCTAACTGGTGCAAAGTAACTGAAATTGAATATAACAAAGGATATTAATAATGTCAAACGTAATAGAAGATAAGTTCCATGCTCGTATAAGTCCTTCAGCTAGTAAACGCTGGATGACTTGTCCTGGTTCTGCTCGCTTAATAGAAGCTCTAAACATTCCTAACAAGGCGAGCAAGTTCGCAGCTGAGGGTACAGTAGCTCACGAAGTTCATGAGAAATGTTTACTCAATAAGCAAGAAGCCAATGAGTATATCGGTCAGACTTTTGAGTCAGATGGTTTCAAATTTAAAGTGAATCAAGAAATGGCTGACGCTGTCCAAGAAAGCCTAGATTATATTCGCGAACGTATTGCCGAAGCTGAAGATATGGATATGCGAGTAGAAGTATTAGTGGAAGTATGGGCTGATCTGAAATACTTAGGTATAGAAGGATTAGACGGAGGAACTAGCGACGTAGTATTGTTATTCTGGGAAGGCGAATCTCTTATAGAAATAGAAGTGGTGGATTACAAGCACGGAGCAGGTGTGGCGGTAGACGTTACTAACAACACTCAGGCTCTACATTACGGCTTAGGAGTTGTAATGAATCCAGATTTTAACGGTCAAGGTATTCCAGAAGGTATTACGATTACTATTAGTCAGCCTCGTGCTCATCATCCGGAAGGTCGCATACGCTCTTGGAACGTCAGTAAAGAATATGTATTAAATTGGGAAGAGGAAGAATTGATCCCTAAAGCTAAACGCTGCCATGATGAAGACGCTCCATTCGTACCTAGTGATGATGGTTGTCGTTTCTGTGATGCCGCAGGTCAATGCCCAGCATTATTCAAGCGCACTCAAGAAGTAGCCATGATGGATTTTGATGACGTAGAAGCTGAGTTACCTATGATAGATACTCTAACTGCAGATCAGAAACGATTCATAATGGATCACGCTGGAGCTTTACGCTCATTTATAGTAGCTGTAGAAAACCAAATAAAATTAGAAGTAGATAGCGGTTCTCAAGATTACTCAGGTCATTATAAGTTAGTACGCAAGACAACTCAGCGCAAATTGACTGAGGACGCACTAGATCCTGATTTTTCCCCTCTATTGGATTATATAGAGGAAGATGATATGTATACTCGTAAACCTAAAGGTATAGGTGAGTTAGAAAAATCAATTAAAGAAGAATTGAAATCTCAAGGTGTTAAAGGTTTTGTCAAAAAATCTAAAGAAATTATGGAAGAAGTAACTACCAAGCCTACTGGTGAATTAGTTATAGCTCCCGAATCCGACAAGCGTATGGGTGTTCAGCCTTCTATTGTCGGTGACTTTGCAAATCTGGACGATTAATCAACTTAAACAGAAAACAGGAAACAGTCTAATGGCTAAAATTATTTTACAAAATGTTCGTTGTAGTTATGTGTTCGTTAATGAGCGTCGCAAGAAAGACAATGGTGAGGATGGTTCTTACTCGGTTCAAATCTTGTTACCTAAAGACGATCCACAAGTCAAGAAACTTAAAAAGATGATTGACGAAACTCTCACTGCTAATTTTGGTGCTGACGCTACTAAGAAACGCGGTAAGTTTAAACTACCTATTCGTGATCCCGAATCTGAACATGAAGATAAAGATGGTGAAGAATACGAAGGTGTGTATTTCATGAATGCTAATTCTTCTAAGAAGAAGCCCGGAATTGTGAATCGCAATAACGAACCTGCAGACCAAGACGATATTGAAGAATACTGCTATAGCGGTGCGTATTTCCATGTGTCGGTAAATGTTTATTCTTTCCCTGCTAAAGATGGCGGTAAACCAGGAATCGCACTAGGGCTTAACAATGTTATGCTCCGCAAGAAAGGTGAACGATTAGACGGTTCTGTAGCGGCGACTAGTGAGTTTTCAGATTTTGCTGAAGGAAGCGATTCTAGTTCAGAAGATGATGATTGGACATAAGCCGTAGTATTTCTTGGTGGTTTCGGCCACCTCGATTTATTTTAGATTTATTTTATGATAATACTTGCTTTCTAATTAGAGATGAACAATAATGAATTCAACTTAAACAGAAAGACAGGAAAACAGCCATGAAGACATTAACAACTTACACTAAAAACCAACTTGAAGAAATGAAGTTAGCTGAGATAACTGATATCAACAATAGCTTCGCAAATGAGTTAGGTCTTAAAATTACTAAACGCTTTGCATCTAAAGACAAAGCCGTGACCAGAGCTATTCAGAATCAAGATTTATATTCTGAAGAGTTCGCTGAACAACATAAAAATAAAGCGACCAAAGCAGTAGCTAAGATCGAAAAAGCTAAGAAAAACGAACAAGCCAAAGAAGATAAAATCCACAACCTTGCCAAGTCGGCCAAAGTTATCAGCGTATTAGATAAAGGTAAGGAATGTTCAATAGAGAATTCTCTGCATCATGGTATTTCTATTGGAGAAGACACTGTAGAAAAATTAGTAAATTATATAGTTAACAACCATAGACGCCCTCGTAGCGGTTTAGGTGTTGACGCTCAATATGCGACTCACAACATCAAGTGGTTCGTTAACAAAGGTCACTTGAAGTTGGAGGAGTAATATGTTTTATGCTATAGATTTTGATACCCGTAAGGTAGAATCGAAAAGTGAAAATGAAGAGTTATTAGCAGCTTATATATTAGACAATGATTTGTCTCAAGCAGTGGCTCTTATAGACAGCGCAGATGAACTATGTTTACAATTTTCACTAGATGAAATGAACGAGCTACACAAAAATATCTGCGAAACAGATGTAGCCTTGGTAGATGACGAAGAATTATTAGCTGATATAGTGTGGGAAATATTAGAGGAATCCAAAAATAACTTCCCTGATTTTACTCCCGCAATCGGCAAGAAGTTAATGAAGGTTATTAAGAAAGAAATATCTTCCAAGCCTAATAAGGTTAAGGGATCTACCAAGCCTAAAACTTCTAGCCCTCGTGTTAATTTAAACAGAGATGATCCTATTTGTGTATTGCAAGGTAAAGGTAAGTCGGGTAGCATATTAAGCACTATCTTAATAGCTATTGATGATGAGTTGTGTGACACAGTAGGTGAGGTGGTAGATTATATAATAGCTAATCATGTTATACCCAAAACTGGTGAGTTAGCTGATGTTAAATTCGCTGAACATAATATTAAATATTTTGTTAAGAAAGGTAATATCGCTCTTGAGGAAGGATTATGAATATATTAATAACTCATTTTCAAATACAGGATTGGGGCGGTATAGTAAACTATAGTGAGTTTATGGCTCGCGGTTTAAAAGCATTAGGTCACACCGTACAGAGCGTTATGTTAAAGAACAAAGGCGTAACAGGTACACCCAAAACAAAAGATCGCAGTGACCAGCAAGGATGGGAATTCGGTGAAGGGTTAGGATTATGGATGCACCAGAAAAATGGATGGGATGGGATGTACCAACTCAATTATCACAACGATAGATTGAGCTGGGAAGAGTGGAGTTCTGAATTTGACCTAATACTCCATCATATATCCGTACCTACTTGTTCCAAAGCGACTAAAGGGGATGACCAGTGGATTAAAATATTCAATCAGCCCTTTGCTAATCAGTTGGCTGTAGTACATGACGGCAATATGAAAAAACTGTATCCGCACATATTGAATATATGCGATAAGATAGACGGTGTTGTATGTGTTCATGATGCAGCTTTTCATTCTTGTGAAGAATTACCTATTCGTAGAGCCTTCATACCTAATCCTCATGAACAGAAAGACTACATAAAAAGCATATCTAATCGTGATGATGCTTTTGTTTCTTTGCAGACATTTAAAAGATGGAAGCGCGTTGACGATCTAATACGAGCTATACCTTATATGGATGATTTTTCGGATAAATATATCTGTGGTGGCGGTATAGAATATCATTATATGACTTCCAAAGAAAAAGTCAAACCGTGTTATTTGGAGGAAGACGGTTCCCGCATATGGGAAAACGCCTTGTCTAGCGGAATGGAATATTTAGGCTATGTAACCACCAGTAAGAGAGATGAATTATTAGCCGATGTGAAACTATTAATAGACCCTAGCTGGTCTTTGAATTATTCTAAATTAGGTTGCCACTTTAATAGAGTTATGGTAGAGGCAATGGCTCAAGGTTGTGTTCCTGTTTGCACCGATTTAGCCATGAAGAATAGTTTCTTTTTCAAATCAGGTATAAATTATATAGAAATACCTTATAATAGTAGTCCTCAGGAATATGCTAAAATAGTAGACGAAGCTATGGCTGATGAAGAGTTGCTAAGTGATATTCAAGAAAACAATTTAAAATTGATGGAAGCGTTCGACAAAGTTAATGTAGCCAAAGCTATTATAGAATTTAGTGAAAGTAATGGCGGTTCAGTAGGTATTCCATCTGAAAAATTAATAGTAGATGCGGCTCGTAAAATGGAACACTTCGATGACTTCTAATATTAATGATGATTTGTTGGATTCTTTTTATTGGTGGATAGAAGAGAGACACAAAATTTATCTACGTAAATTAACAGGTGAATCCAAACCTTGGACACAAGATACTATCATGCAGGATTACAAATTTTGCAATGTTTTCCGTGAACTAGATACTACTACTATCTGGATTAAAGAAAATATAAGAGATAGATGGGAAGATCATCCTTATTTGTGGTTTGCTTTATGTTTAGCTAGGAGAATAAACCTAATAGATACTATGGTAGAGTTGGACGATCTAATGGTTAATTGGGATGCAGAAAAAGCGCATTCTATATTGAACAATCGTAAAGATTCAGATAAGCGTATATACAACGGAGCTTATATGATTACCACTGGTGGTCGTAAAGTTCCCAAGAACGAAGATACTTGCTGGAATATATTAGAGCCTTTATGGGCTAAACGAGAAGCAATAACAAACACTCTAAAATATATAAACAGTATAGAAAGTGCGTTTTATCTTTTTGCTAACGGTCATGTTGGATATAGTAATTTCTTAGCTTATGAGATAGTGACCGATATGAGACACACTAAATATCTGAGAGAAGCTACCGACATTTACACATGGGCTAATGCAGGACCTGGAGCCGTTAGAGGTTTGAATCGTCTATATAATAGACCGCTAAACAGTAAAATAAACTCTTGCCAAACTAACACAGAAATGCAACAATTACTCATAGACAGTGACTTGTATCTCGATAACGGTTTTCCAGTTTTGGAAATGAGAGATATAGAACATTCTCTTTGTGAGTTCGATAAATATCAACGAGTAGGAACAGACAAAAGTTTCTTACGTCAAAAATACAACGGAAGAGGTTAATATGTTAGTGATTAATGCGAATAACGTGAATGATGCTTTAACTCAAGGTATCGCTATTATGTGTGAACACGGAGAACCCTTAAATAGCCGAGCAGGGCAAACTCTAGAAATACCCATGCCAGTAGCTACAGTCTACCGTAAACCGTGGGAGAGAGTACTAATTAGTAGGGTGAGGGATGCTAATCCTTTCTTCCATCTTATGGAATCTTTATGGATTTTAGCTGGTCGCAAAGATGTAAAGTTCTTAAGTGAATTTAACAAACGTATGAGTGAATACAGCGACGATGGTAAGGTGTTCAATGCTCCATACGGATACCGATTACGTAATGGTATAGGTTACGACAACGATCAACTAGCCACCGTAATACGTACTCTCAAAAACGATCCCAATAGTCGCCAAGCTGTATGCCAAATATGGGATGAAGAAGATCTACATAGGCAGACTAAAGATAAAGCCTGTAATATGCAAATCGTATTCCGCATTAGATCTGGATACTTGTGCATGACTGTTAATAATAGATCCAACGATATGGTATGGGGGGCTTATGGAGCCAACGTAGTTCAGTTTAGTATGATACAAGAATACGTAGCGGCTCATTTAGGATTACCATTAGGTACTTACACACAAGTTAGTAACTCATTCCACGTATATACTGAAGGTCCAGGAGGTGAAGTTTGGGACAGATTAATAAACAACTTCGAATTACACGAATCCCCTTACGACAATGTAAGTAATGCGGTTTATATGATTGAAGAAGATATGGATGATTTCGAACATGACTTGAAACAATTCTTCAATGTATATGACGAGTTTGGATTAAAAGAGTTAGGCGAAATGGATTGTTGGAAGTCCCGTTATTTCAATGATCTTATTTTGCCTGTACTATGTTGTTATTTAGTACATAAATCTAGCGGAGCAAATCATGCTATTAACTATTTGACCCATATTGTAGCTGACGATTGGCATTTTGCTTGCCGAGACTGGTTACTTAACCGAGTGAAATCATTATGAATATTAAAAACATACTAAATAGCGGTGGAGTGGTTAGATTCCATCAGCAAGTAGGAGTCACCAAACAACAGAACTCAGAACATCAATGGGGAGTCGCACTAATAGTTCAACACCTTAACCCTGATTGTTCTAAAGATTTACTATTAGCCGCTTTAACTCACGATGCGGCTGAATCTTACACTGGAGATAGCCCTTTTCCAGTCAAGAAAGATCACCCAGAATTAAGTGTTATTTTACGCAAACTGGAAGTACAATGGGAAAAAGAAAACGATATTAATTTTGATCTCTCTTATGAAGAAAAAGCGACATTGAAACTAGCTGACTCATTAGAGGGCATGTGGTATTGTTTGCAAAGATATAAGTGTGGAGAGAAAAATGCACTAACACCTTTTAACGCATGGAGAAAATTTATATGCGGTAATTTAAATATGAGTAGTACATACCTCTACCAATCATTAATCCAAGAAATGGAGGAATTGCGAAATGGAAGCTAACAATTATCAGATAGGTGGTACGCATTACTCAGACACAGAACTTCAACATTGGGATTTTGCTATGTTGAATCAACTTAATTATTTATTAGGTTGTGCTACCAAATATGTCATTAGATGGAAGAAGAAAAACGGAATTGAAGATTTGCGCAAAGCAGTCCATTACATTGCTAAAGCTGAAGAACAATGTGCTTACCATTATAAATTCGAGATACATAGCAAGTTGATGATTATGAACAAAGCGTATATGGAATTTATAAATAGTATAGGAAATGATGAAAAACAGATAGTCATTGAAATACTTCAAAACAATCTATCAGGTGCTCAACATTCATTGGGTGAGCTGATATCAGACATAGAATGCGCTCCTAGTCGTACCTATGTAAATCCTGATCTGTGAGGCGATTATGTTATTATCATATAATAAATTGATAGAGTTGATAGAGTCAGGCGTGATAAACGTACCGTTAGAAAATGTAAACGGTGCTTCTATAGATATAACATTATCTAACACGGTAATGTTAGAAGAAGTTACTCCAGCTAGAAAACACGTAAGTTTGAAAGATAAACATAATATAAAGATGCACGAGTTTGTTATGGATAAGGGTTCTTGTTTTCATCTACATCCTAATCAATTCTTATTAGCTTCTTCCAATGAAACTTTTAACCTACCCAATAATATAGCTTGCGAATACAAATTGAAGAGCTCGTTAGCTCGTAATGGACTTCAGCATATGTTGGCTGGGTGGTGCGATCCAGGCTGGAACGATTCAACATTAACATTGGAGCTTAAGAATGTTACTCAATTCCATACGTTAGTGTTGGAACCAGGAATGAAAATAGGTCAAATGGTATTCTTTGAATGCGATCCCGTACCAGAAGAACATTCTTACGCAAGTAAGGGTCAGTATAACGGGCAGACTTCCACTACTCCTAGTAAAGGATTGAGATAATGGATTATAGTAAAGTAGTCACTTTAGATATAGAGTGTTATCATAATTACTTGTTGGTTATGTTTCGTAAGGTAGTAGGCGGTGATATTATTTATTTTGAAAAGTTCAACGAATCAGAACTGAATATCAAAAACATATTACATATCCTATCTAAATATACTTTAATAACTTATAACGGTCTTAAGTATGATATGTGTATCTTGGAAGCAGCTACCGCAGGATTTTCTAACGCCTCTATAAAGAAGATAAACGATTCTATTATTCCCAGTGATGAGGATAAGAAAGCTGGGATAAAAGGATTGCAACCTTGGCAAGTAAGAAAACAATTCGGTATAGCCGCGTTAAAAGTAGATCAAATAGACATCATGGAAGTCGCTCCCTTACAAGCCACATTGAAAATATACGGTGGTCGTATTCATTCTCCCAAAATGCAAGACTTGCCAATAGAACCTAGTGCGACCATTGAAGAGCACCAGTTAGTAGATATGCGTAAATATTGCGGCAATGATAACGAAGTAACCGCTCTACTGTTAATGCACATGGAGCAGGAATTAAAACTACGTCAATCTATGAGCGATGAGTACGGAGTGGATTTGAGATCTAAGTCTGATGCTCAAATAGCTGAGTCAGTTATAAAATGCGAAATGGAGAACAAGTACGGCATAACACCTAAAAGAACAAAAGTGGATACGGGCACTCAGTATTACTTTCAATGTCCTGATAATATAGTTTTTCAAACGGAATTACTAAAAGATGTCAAAAGACAATATACTTCATTACCTTTTACGGTAGGTAAAAGCGGTCACGTAGAGTTCAATTTTGAAATGAACGATACTGATAGATTTAAATCAGGAAAGCGCAAAGGTGAATTTCCAGATAAGAAAAGTAAGTTGCAATTCACAATCGGTTCCACCAAGTACACGGTAGGAACTGGCGGTATACATAGTTGTGAGAAATCTATTCGTCACACTAATGAACGTCATATATTAAGGGAATGGGATGTTGCCACATTCTATCCTCGTATAATTCTAAATAATCGTTTATACCCTAAACACATTGGAGAACCATTCTTAGACATTTATGAATCTATTGTGAATAGAAGATTAGAAGCTAAAGCCGAAGCTAAGAATGATAAAAACAGCCAAGCTGAAAAAGAAGATTACGGCATTGTAAATGAAAGTCTGAAAATTACTATTAATGGTTCTTTCGGTAAGTTCGGCAGCAAGTGGTCATTTATGTATTCCCCAGACCTGATGATGCAAGTTACTGTTACAGGTCAGTTATCATTATTGATGTTGATAGAGAGATTAGAGTTAGCAGGTATATCAGTAGTCAGTGCCAACACTGATGGTATAGTAGTTAAGATACCTCCAGAAAAAGAAGATACTGCTAATGAGATAGTAGAAGATTGGGAATTTGAAACCAATTACGACATGGAAGCTAATGAGTATTCCAGCTTAAATAGTAGAGATGTAAATAACTACATAGCAGTAACTACTAAGGGTAAGTTCAAAGGCAAAGGAGCGTATTCGGATCAACGAGAACATTTTTATAGTTTGAGAAGTAATCCTACAAATGATATTTGTACGGAAGCTGTTAAGGCGTTTTTGAAAGACGGAACACTACCTATAGAAACTATAATGGCGTGTAAAGACGTAACTAAATTTCTAACTTTGAGAACTGTAAATGGCGGAGCAGTATACGAAGGTCAGATTATCGGCAAGGCTATTAGGTGGTATTACGGATGCCACGAATTAGATATGATACGTTACAATACCAATGGTAATAAAGTTCCTCGCTCAGATGGTGCTGTCCCGTTAATGGATTTACCAGAAGAATTTCCCGTAGATATGGATTACGATTGGTACGTAAACGAAGCCCACGACATTCTCAAGAAAATAGGTTACAAATAACCAGTGTTTGGGCTTTACTTTTAATGGAGTATAGCCCATACTGACTCTACTGGTTAACAAGGCCAGAAACTTTAACCGAAATTAACAGGTGATATCATGTCGGAAACACAAAACACAGAAACAAAAACTCTTAGTAAATCTGAACAATTGAAGCAAGTTAACGCTGAGAAAAAAGCCCTCGCTGATAAACAAAAAGCACTACGTGAAGAGCTTAACGAATCAAAAGCTGAGCGTATTGCAGCTCGTAAAGTTCAATCTGAAGCTCGTAAAGCAGTGCGCGAACAGAAAGCTGAACTTCGTGACATGGCCGCTAAAGTTTATTCAACTTTCTCAGATGGCGATGCTGAAGCTGTTGAAGCATTGGCAGACGGAGTAATGGAAGTAGCTAGTGAATTAGCAGCTACCATTCGCAAGTTCGCTAAAGCATCTGCTGAACTAGAAGAGTTGTAATAGTGAATGTCTACCTCAGAGTTCTTAACTCGTGCTACTAAAACATTAGCTAAAAAGTTAGAAATAAAAGAGGTAGACATTGAAGATAAGTATTGCAAGTATGCTAAATCTAAACGCTGCATAGCTGTAAAACTTATCTTTCTAAATAAAAAGGGCTTTCCCGATAGGACTACGTTATGTCCTAAAGGTAGAGTCCTTTTTATTGAGTTCAAGAAAAAAGGTAAGACCCAATCTCCAGTGCAAATAGTCGTACAGAAATTATTGGAATCTTTCGGATTTGAATATTATGTATGTGACGAAATAGGTCAAGCCGAAAAACACTTAGATGAGTTCTTAGAATGGCAATAAAATGGGAACCTCACAATTACCAGTTAACCGCTATATCCTTCTTAATTTCTAATCCTCGTTCTGGATTGTTCTTAGATCCAGGTTTAGGTAAGACTTCTACCAGTTTAGCCACAGCCAAAATATTAATAAATAGTGGAGAAACAAAAGGTATATTAATGATTGCTCCTTTGAGAGTGACTTATAGTGTTTGGCCTAGCGAAATAGAAAAGTGGGTCAATTTCAATGGCCTAACTTGTACCATATTACACGACGACAATAAGAACTCGTTATGGAACAGCGATAAAGACATATACTTAATAAACCCCGAAGGATTACCTTGGCTACATAAAGAATTATTGAGCGGTTTAAGAGGAGGTAAGAAGCCTCCCTTCAATACTCTTTGGGTAGATGAGAGTACTAAATTTAAATCTCACGAGTCTAAACGATTCGAACTACTATGTGATATGTTACCCTTGTTCAAGCGTAGACATATAATGACGGGAACTCCTTCTCCTAAATCGTTATTAGATTTGTGGTCTCAATTATACATATTAGATGAAGGTGAAACACTGGGTCATAATTTCCACAAGTTCCGTGCTAAGTATTTCCAATCTGAGGACTGGGATAAATACAACTGGCAAATAAAAGATTTCTCAGCAGAAAAGATACACGAGTTAGTAGCACCTATGGTACTGGAGATGTCTGCTACTGATTATCTAGACATGCCCGATTTGTTGTACAACAACATAATTGTAACTCTACCGCCTAAAGCTGAAAAGCATTATAAAGAAATGGAGAAAGAATTCTTCATAGAGTTAGATGGCATGGAAGCTTCCGCAGAAGCCGCCGCTCAAGTTAGTATGAAGTGTCATCAAATCGCCAATGGTAATGTATATGAAGATATCCCAGACAACCTTGACGAAGATGAAATAAAAATATTCAAGCGTACTCGTAAAACAATACGTATACATAATGCTAAATTAGAAGCCCTAGCTGATTTAATAAATGAGCTTAACGGTAAGCCTATATTAATAGCTTATCATTTTAAGCACGATTTAGAAGCCCTCAGAGGGTTGCTAGGCGACGACGTACCGTATATAGGTAGTGGGATTTCTCCAGTTAAAGCTAAGGAACTGGAAGTAAAGTGGAACGCTGGTTTAATGCCCATATTATTAGGTCATCCAGATGCTATGGCTCACGGTTTGAACTTCCAAGAAAGCGGTAATGATATATGCTGGTTCAGTTTAACTTGGAATTTAGAGAACTATATTCAATTCATAGCTAGGATATGGAGACAAGGTGTTAAGGGTAGGGAAGTTAGAGTACATCACATAATAGCTAAGAATACTACTGACGAAGCCATGATGATGAGATTAGGAGAAAGAGCTGAAAATCAAGAGGACTTAAGACAAGCCCTCAAGAGATACCGATTAAGAAATAACTAGCAATATGAAATCTTTACCAGCTAACTCTCTTCTCATCTTATTAAGACCGGACTTAGACCCTAATACAGCAGGTAGTCCTCCTAATACTCCATGCCTAGAACCTACTATGGTACATCCTCTACTATGTTTTACTAAGTTACCTTGATGCCACAATATACCAGATCTATTTGGGACATTTATAATGTGCCACACTCTTTTGTATTTACCACTACCTGACCTAGCTAACCATTTAGCCATATACAGACCCTCTGGATAACAAGACACATTACTCTTGTTATCCAACCAAGGTCTTTCTATGGTCTTTATTTGGTTGCCGCTAGGTAATGTGACAGTAGCTAGAGTGCAATCCTTTTTATATTTTCGGTGCAGAGTTACGACGGGATACATAATAGAAAGTCACCACGCTAGATACTGTGAATGATAAGGTTGCGAACAAACCTAGTAATATTTCTTTACCTTCTTGAGCCGTTAGATCTCCTGAAAATTCTTTAAAAGCCCATATAAGCATAGCAGTAAATAAAGCCGAAGCCCAAACTGCTAATGACGGCCTAATAGAAGCTCTGAAGTTGTCCATCCAAGAAGAAGTATTCAAATTAGCGAACTCAGCAATAGTAGCCTTACCTAATGTTTCTTGATGAGAAACTTCTATCTCGGCTTCAGACTCAGTCATTACTTTTTCTATTTCTAAACGACCTCCTTTTTCTAGCATGGACAATGCGTGTTCTCTTTCTGCCTTATCATTGGCGTATTCCGCATTGTCTCTTTCTAATTCTATACGAGCCATTTCAACTCGTTCTTTTCGCTCCTGGCTTTGTTTAAACAAACCGAAAAACCCACCTAACAATCCCCCACCAGCTCCAGTGGAAAGTGCTGCTAATATACTTAGTATCATTTTAAATACCTCTCGTTGAATTGTTTACCTTGCATTAACTCTATATCGTATCCCAGATCTAATAGTTTGTCTATTATAGTTCCTCCGTCTTTTCTCATTCCTAAGTTCAAATCGACCCCTATTGATTTTAAAGACTCATCCACTGCCTCAAAACAATATAACTTTTGAGCAAATGAAACACCTAACCACCAAAACACCAATCCCAGTGTGTCGTATCCAACACCTAAATTATTAGTGATCCAAATATCAGGATTACCTTCTATTTCGCAAACCGCCACAGTTCTGTTATCCGCTACCTCTTCACATTCAGAAAACTCACCTTTAAGAAACGTAGTATCGTACAACTTACCTTTGTTCCAAATTGCTCCGTGACTATATCCTGCCCCAGTTACTAATGAACATATCACACTGAAGAAAGTTTTGTTTGATTCGTAAATTACTACTTTCATTTTATCTCCTTATTGGAAAAGCTAAATCTGAAGGGTATCCAAGTCGCTTCGAATAGACTTAAATTTTCAGGACTTAATGTTAGTACACTACCGTTAGAGAATTCAAAAGGAATAGGATTACCAGCAACTATGAAGTTCCTAACCGAACTCAATCCCATTGGTCTTCTTTTTAAACCACTACACATTATACCTTGGAATTCAACTCCCAAATACATAAGTTTGGATCTACTCAATTCACTACTTACATAAGGTAATATTTCCGCATTACCTCTACCTACTTCGTCCAATACATTGTTGTGAGCTCTATGACCCACGACAATGGTTTCTCCTGAAGGACTCAATAAGTTTCCAGATTCTAAAGTTGTATATGTTACCACAAGTGACCCCTTATGGTATAGTTAACATGGGTAGTCCCGCGATTAAATCTTCGACGACAGGCTCAACTCCCGTTGATTCCCACACACCTAGCTCATTACGACAATGCTCCCAGCACAATGATCTCCATTCCCTGAGAGCGACCCCTTTTAGTTGGTTTACTGGATCAGCTGGCTCGTCTGCATAAGTGACGGCAGTAACAATAGAGTCAAATCCCTCTAGAGTGGCTTTAGTATTGATATAATCCCCCACAGCTTTTCGGAACATGGCGACTTTTCTTTCTGCCGCCCTACTTGCATCTACGGTGATCATAAGCCTACTCCGTCATTTAACTTGGTGTTATCTACTTTCCAGAAATCCCGCTCTCCCCGATCTGGTAATTCCGTTGACTCAAGAATCCCGAACGGAAGCCCCGTCGGGACAACTTCCTCACCCAGTTTTACGCATTCGCTATGCGAGGAGATAGTTTCTGCGGGATGAACAACGCACACGCGCCCACCCTCGTTAAAAACAACAACTTTCATATTAAACTCCTACAATTTGTATTGATATTTCACCAGCGTCTTGAGCAGTATTGTCTACCGCACGAACTTGTATTGGTACGGCAGTAACCGTCCTAGAAACCGAAGTATCCCCCATCACTACTGCTGAAACTCCCGCGCCGCCTCTATTAGCAAACCCAAAGGTAGCGTAGTTATTACTGGGCATAGCAGAAGAGAGGTTAACTGTATATAACCCTACACCTCTGTCCGTTATACTGGACACCCCCTTTGAAGCATTTATCGAAACGGTCCCTGTTCCATTGAATTGAACCCACGCTTTAATTGGATTTAAGTCGGTCCACGGTAATGGGGTTCCGTTGACTATTACCCTAGTGTACACCTTGTCCAGCATAGTGTCGTGAAATTGCTGGCTTACATACGTAGAGCTTCGCGTTACGACAGTCAGTACGCCTATTTTACTGCCCCCCGATGGAAAACTTCCCGCTGTAGAGGCTGCGGTAGTGTAAAACCCCGTTATTACAAGCGCGTCGATACTACCTACGGGAGCGATGCTCATACCCCCGTAGCCCAGTCCATCTAATCCGCCAGAGGTGTAAATAGGAAGTTCGCCACTCGCAGTACCGATATCTTTTTCTGCGGCTGTGCCAAAAACAGGTATATTAAAGCTATCTTTTATAGTTTCCCAATCCGCAGGACTAACGCTAGGTTCATTAGAAGGATCGCCTCCTACTTTAAGAACATAGACCTCGTCATCAACCGTCGATCTCGCCCATGCTCCGTCTGGATAAGGTGTAGCTGCGTCCCATTGCATAATGCCGTATTCGTTAGCATGAGCAAGAGCTTGTGTAAATAGCTGTTGGAGATAGTTGAAGTTCTCAAAAGGAGGTATCTCAGCTAACCAACCTGCATTGAATTTACCTGGACTAGTTACGTCTGGGTCTTCAATGTTAGCTGCTGGAGCTCCTTCTGCCCATATTCTAGTTAGATCGGGTTTAGTAGTCATTAATCTTTCCTCAAGATATAATATATGAAAATTTGCCGCCCAAAGACGAGTTGTTAACTGATCCGAATCCTTTACTGGTAGGTATGCCACTAAAACCAAAAGCCAAATCAGCTTCATATTCTTGATAAGAAACTCCTACTCCGGCCACTTTGGGGACTAAATCAGTGTTTATCAAAAAGGCTTTCTCGTTTGGAGACAGCCTCCTGCCTATCTGAACTGCGTAGTTCATAGTCCCGTCTACTATAACGACTTGATCCACTGAAAATAAGAATTTGAAAAAACTCAAGGTTTCTGGTAAATTAGGGCTTATAGAGTTTTTGATAATTCTAGCTCTAATGTACAAGCGATATTCTTCGTCAGTTAATTTCCTATTCCCAGTGGTAGATTCTTCTTTACTTCTAAATCTACCACCCAATGAAACATTAGAAACGCTGCCGAAAGAAGAAGCACCACTATTAGGTAGGAATCCAAAATAATTAATAATAAGAGCATCAACCAATATTCTAGGTTGACCTACAATAGAACCTATTATGTCTAAGTTAGTACCTTCTGCAGTATCTATCCAGCGATCAGTCAATAGGTTTCTAAAAACTTCTTCTAGAGAATCCGATTCCAATAAAAGAGCCTTAATATAACTTATTAAATTCACAGACTCTTTAAATTGCGTAGCTAATCGGCTCTCAGCTAATTCTCTGTGATTTATAGGTGATGACATTACGAATTTACCGTTATGTTGCTAATAGTAAAATTAGACACTTCGGACACACTGATACTAATGTCTGAAGTCTGGTCAGCAGGAGAACTAGTCTTAATGAACATGCTATCTACTGTATGACCAGATATAGTATTTATAGGAGTGTATATTTCAGAATGAATAACCTTGTCTCCTAAGAAAAACCCCCTACCTTCTATCAAGTTACCTTGAGCGTAATCCACAATGGCTTGTTTTATTTGAGCGTCCCCTTCCGAGGGGTAAGTAGAAAAAGTAGTAAGATTGACCTCTACGTATATGTCTATCTTATTAGGTCTAGAAAAAGATATATTATGTTCTATTCCTTGATTGTCATTCACAACCACGGTAGTTGTTCCGAACGGAGTGACTCCTAATGTTTTCTTAATAAAAATAGCATTAGCAATATCTTCGTCTTCTCCTCCTACAGCTATAACGTGTATGGAGTGATCGGGCAAACCGTTAGCGTCGGGATTAACATTAGTGTCGTTCTCCAACACGGTGGCTTGAGTTACTCCGGATACTGATCTAACTTCTGAGAATATAGCATCTACTAAAGCTTGAGCATCTCTAGCTACAGATCTAGCTCGCCTAGCTCTAAACTCCACATCCGTTTCTTCTTCAGTTCCTTTTATAGCATCTGAAACATTAGTCACTGAATCCCATCCAGATAAGGGAGTATCAATGTTAGTTAGAGTGCCTGCTAACGCCGATATAGCTCCTGTCTCCACCGCATTGGCGATAACCGATATAGAACCTCCAACTGGAATAACGACTTCTGATTGTATGCTAAACTGAACATTAGTGTCGGAAGTAGAAACTAAACTCCCTTCAGGAATCGTAGTGGATTGAGTTCCAGATAGAGTTAGTAGTGCAAAAGAGGATCTAGCTTCTAATCTCGTTAATCCGTTAAGCTGGTATAAATTATCTTGAGTTACCCCCGTGACTGCCGAAGGATTGAAAGCGTTATAGGATTCCTCGGCTATTTCCCACAAGTTAGCGTTGGATTCAGAAATAACCCCATTTATCTGTCCGTCCGGAGATTCAGGAGATATATTAAAATTAGTACCGAATATAGACTTAACTTCAGAATTCAAATCTTCTAATATCGTATCTAGTCTTTTTCTATTGAAGCCCTTATTAGATATGCCGAACTCAGACATTGATGGTCACCTTCTCATTATCTATAGTGCCGTAAGTAGTTTCCGCAGAAAAAGAAACAGTAAGTAATCTAGAAGACTCTCCTTGATAATCCATAGAGAATTCCAATAAAGATTCTACTTCCGGAGTATTCAATATTTTAGCCTTGAATATGGACTCAATATTAGCTAAGTTCGCAGGTTTTGTAAATACTTCTTGGAAATAAGGAACGCCAGATTCTAAATCTAAAAACCATTCTTCCATGTAAAACAATAATCTAGTCCTAACGTGCTGAACTGTTTCGGCTCCTTCTGATACCAATTTTAAAGAGCCGTTCTCTATTATTAAATCGTTGCTGGAATTTAAAGCTCTACCTATCATGATTGAGGTACTCCTGTTGGTTCTTGGGTGTCCCCGTCTGAATCATTGGGTTGATCGTGATAATGTATGTCGAATACAACCCCATTAATATTAAACTGACCATTAGATTGGAGTTCAACGAATCCGTTGGAGTTTTGCATTTTAATTGAAGAATCCGACTTAATAGAAATCACTGCTGATCCATCGTCTTTCCTCAATTGCAATTCAGAATTACTATAGTTTTCAATCTTATTAGGTATAGAAGAAAGACCTACTATCGCAGTAGCGTCACTCAATGAGTGGAATCTCTTACCTAAAGGTTTAGAAACTTTACCAGTATTGTGCCAGTTGTCTATAGATCTTTCTGAGAAATTTAACAAGCACTCATCACCTTTGGCAACAGGTAATGTTATAGAATATCCTCCCCCTCTAGGATATATAAAAGGTACATTAATAAGAATAGGTAAGTCGGTAGGCACTAGTATTTCTTTATCTCCGTCTCGAGTTACAAATATCCTACGTATAGCAGGTTGAACAGTCACAGTTTGATTACTGAAATTCACAGACTCTATTATTCCAGGCATAGAAGTGTGAAGTTCTTTCATCCTCGCTTCTATGCCGTTTTTAATATTAGAAGCCAAAGTAGATAAGTTTTCTTCTTTACGCATTTATAGTCCTACCTTTGCTCAATGAAAACCAATCTTTTTCTCTTGAGTCACCTTTGAATACGACTTCTTGAACCTTGTATAGACCTTCTGCATTTGTCTTTTTTATCTTCCTAAAAGACAAGTTAGCTAACTGAACAGCCGCATTGGTAGACTCTATTTTAAATGCTCTGTTGGGCAACATGTCTGGATTTAACAATGTCCTAACATCAGCACCTATTTCGGTTATTGTGGGAGAACCTATCATGCCCGTAGAATTACTAACCAGTATGGCTTCGTCATTTTTAATAGGGTCTTCTATGGGAGTGACCACTATTTGTTCATTCTGTATACTCCAATTAAATCCGTATTCTTCAGCAAAATTATCCATTATATCTTTAGAAGATCCAGACAAAGATTGACCTCTTAATTTGTCAGCAACATTAGGAACACCTTCTATAGATCCACTTGTTAAGTTTTTAAAAGTTTTAATGACTTCTTCTACCGCAGATTTAATAGTCACGTTAGAATTAAACGTCTTATTGAATGTAGAGTTCTGCCAATCTCTTTCCCCATCCCCAGCATAAACAGTGGCTATACTATCTACTCCAGATCTACTTTTGAATGCGTTTCTTATCTCACCTTTAAACAATAGTTTTAAATTACCTTCGTATCCCGCATTAAATATGATTTTAGCGTATTTGCTATTTATGGCCGACAAAGTTTGAAAATTAGCATTGTATATATTTATCTTAAATAAATTAGGGTAGCTCAACAAGCTCTTGGTTATTTCGAAATTAACTCTTAGATCAGATATGACCCTAGCTTCCCCGTTATCGGGAATTACAGTTAACTCGTAAGCTCTTTTATATTGCCTACTCATTGGGAATTTCTTCTTCGGTCAATATGAATAGCTTCGCAGAAATTCCCAAATTAATGTCTGGGTCTAGAGAGGAGTTTTCTAGATTGACAACATACGCATTAGATATACCTATATTGTATTGACCGAAAATATCTATCCCTCCCAATAAAGATACTCCTCTAACTACGTAAACTCCCAAACTAGATAATGAGATAGCCCATATACCAGTTCTAGAGTTTAGTGTTAACCTACAATCGTAAGTTGTTTCTCCCAATACTATAGAAAATAACTGTTCTGGTTCTGAACTTAATGGTATTTCAATCATATTACCCTACCCAGTCTAGTACTGATTTTAATACCGATTTATTGGTAGTTTCATCAGGTGTCTTACCTTCTTGTCTACCCTTGTTATCTGCTGAAGAGCCTTGGGTTCTGGTAGATCCCGATCTCAATCTTTTGGGATCTAGTTTTATAATCTTAGATTCGGTTATTATTGCTTCTTCTAACGAGATATTCATTAGCACTATTTTGGAAGTGTCTTTGTCCTGAGTAGTACTCAAATTGGTTATCATCATGTTCTTGTATAGCTTCAACTTAGTTTGAATATTTATAGGTTCTAGTTGTTCCATCAATTGTTCCATGGCATTATATGCCGCATTGCTACGAGTTAAATTACCGCTAGTAGCTGTTCCAAACAAACCCGTTACTAAATCTATTATTTGACCGAAAGCCGCTGAACCTAAAGGAGTGTCGCTAACTTGAGCTATAATGTTTAACTTCTTAGGCTCTATTATAGCATGGTCTGTTATGTCAGCTCCCAACTCTATTGGGTTTTTGGTGAGTCTAACTTGATTACTATGAGTCTCACTTATAACTGCGTCCAACTCTATACCGCCTATGGACTTTTTAGTTCTTATAAATAAATTTTCAAAAGCCATATTACTGATCCACCGCGCTATTTAAATCTTGAGAAGTTTGTTGGAAAACATTAAACACCGCATCTGCTATGTTCTCAGCTGTGTCCGCTCCTCCTTGAATAAGTATCTCAACTTTATCAACTACCGTGGAGGCTCTATTAGATATAGAATTACCTAGTTCGGGTATCGTACCTGTACCATCTGAATTGTATATACCTGTGACGTCTCCTAAAAATCCAGGGAGATTAGAAGCTACTTCTTTAATATTGTCTATAGAGAATTTATCAAACAGATCTATTATTTGAGACCAACCGTCAAATATCATATTAGTTAGATCACCTATAGTGGCAAACAACGCTGCGATAACTTTTATTTCGTCAGCCCATTTAGGATACTTCTCTAACATGTCCCCTATGAAACTTTCTCCACCTTCAAAAAACACCTTAGAATCTTCTACCAGAGCTACAAAAGCTAAAGCTATAGCTCCTATTAAGGTAGGTAACAATACCGCGCTCGCGTTAAATAAGAGCATTCCCTTGACCAATTTGAATATCAATGTTCCCATTATGGTTAAATTGGAAAGTAACTGGAAAGTTAAAAAACTAGCTACCGCTAATGCGGCTATCTTAAATGCTTTAGCTAAATTCTCTACCCATTCTGGTAATCGCTGTTCTATTAGTTCTCTATTGGATTTCCACCAATCAGTGAAAGTGTTTACTAAATCAGTAAGTATGGGTGCTAGTTGACGACTTATAGTTCTAGATACTTGTTTAGTTATAGCCCATAAATCGGTAAGCGAATCTTGGAAATCTGCAGCTATTTTAGCATCTTCGGCAGTGGTTACTCCTAACGCCTTAGCTTCTTTTATTAGTTCTTGTATTGCTTCTGGACCTTGCTGAAGTAATCTAATAGAACCTCTCAAACCTAGCTTGTCGGCTAGTTCTATTTGTTTTGCTCTACTAAGACCTTGGAATCTTTGAGAAACTTGGAGTAGCAATGAGCTTAGAGGTTTCAATTCGCCGCTTACTCCAGTGGCAGATATACCTAATATACCCAATGCTTCTAAAGCACTACCTGTTCCCCTAGCCGCTTCCGCAGCTCTTATTGAGAAGTCTCTTAAGGAGCTAGTCATCTCCTCAGTGCTTCCTCCTGCTCTTTGTTGAGCAAATTGGAGAGCCGCTATATTATCTACTGTTTCTCCAATTTCGTCTGCTAATTTTCCTTGTTCATCACTGGCTTTGGTAGACGCCACTGTTAGTCCAGTTATGGCTACAGCTCCTGCAATAGCCGCAGTAGTTAAACCCTTTAAGAGCTTAACACTATTGTCTAGGTCTTTTTTAAAATCCTTCATCTCTTCAGGATCGTATTCAAAACCTAACTCTACTAACAGTTCGTCTAATTTCATCGGGTTTTCGCTTTACCTTTATTTGATGAATGAGCCTTTAAATCTAATAACTCGTTCATCATGAACAAGTCTTCTATAGAGTATGTACCGTCTTGTAAATCCTTTAAACTACACATAGGCGGCTCACATAATAGCGGCCTATGTAGAAACGGATCTACATTCGGGAACTTGCCTTTCTCTATAGGTGATCCTTCATTTTGGCCAGAAAGTTTTCGGCTAACTGGCCTTTGAACAAATTTGAGTAATTAACCTGTAGCACGAATATGAAAACTTTGTAAACTTCTACCAAGTCGTCACCGGAAAACAATTCATTGAACGAAGTATCTGTTATACGCTTACCATTGCAAGCTGTACCTAACACACACGCTTTCATGAGAGCTACTAATTCTTCAGGTGAATTATTATCGAAAAATACAGAGATGATTTCAGAAAATGCTTTTGCTTCAGAATCCTTTTTATCGTTAGAGCTTCTCATTAAAGCAGCGATAGAGGTTCCGAAAGTTTTACCTAATTTGAATTTCATCAGCATAGATTTCTCTGCTGACCACTGCGTAACGCTATATTCGCTATCGCCTATTTCTTTAGTTTCTGTTCTACACGCCATAATAAACTCCGACCAATTGATTATGATTTCCGACACATTAAGGTTTTCCTAGGGAGAGTGCTCTTATGGTGTCGGGATCACAAGGCACTCATCCCTCCCTAGGAAACTTATTAACCTCCTAAATGTAAGAGGTCTAATCTTTCAACAACAATACTCCATTCTTGATTTCCAGGGGCTGTACCTCTAGTCATACCTGCGGGTTTAGGTATGTAACCTTGAGTTCCTGAACCTAAATCATTACCCCTAGTGTCTTTAAACTGAGCGAAAATAGGAACGAAAATTCCATTTTCTTGAGCAGTGATTAAACCAGACATATAAGAATTGGAGTCTGAAGTCTGCATTAATCTGAAAACTATTGTTCCAGATCGGTCAGCACTTAATCCAACTGTCATTTCTCCGTCAGTACCTATTTTGTGGGAAGCCGAGTCGTTAAGTCTGTCCAAAGAAATAACATCATCACCTTCATCGTAGCCTGATATTTCAACTCCATTCACTAGGAATATTGTATCTAAGAAACTATATTCTTTCATTGTATTATCCTCTTATCTTTCGAATATGCCGTTGATTTGAACACCATGGATAGCTCCTGCTCCTAATACTACGAAGCTGAGGCCAGGATAAAATCTAGCTTCTTTATCCGACTGATTGATATCTTCAACTGGTATGACGATAGTTTTATAGCCGTTGGCTAAGAACTCACCGTCTATTGTTTCTCCTGGAGCTATTAATCCATTTCTAACTGCTTCGTCCAGTGCTTTAATGACTTGCTGTTCTAAAGAAGCCACACCTTTATTAGTGTAAGGGACTTTAGTTGTTCGCGTTAATAGATATCCAAAAACATTAGTTTGGATAGCATTTTCTAACCAGTCAATACCATGGACTTCATCGAAGAAAGTACCATTAGCCATGAATGATTCAGCAAACATATCGCTATCGCCTATCTCAATAAGAGCGTTAGCTTTTTTACTGTCTAGTACTGCTTTTTGAGACTGAGTCAAGTTCTCTACCGAAATAGTAGGTAACTGTTTGAACTTGAGAGTCAATGTGCTATTAGGTTGATTGAAATTAACAGTGAACGCCCTACCTAATATGGAAGCTGAAGGGTATTGGTTAGGATAAGAACTATAAGTAGTAATACTTCTTCTTAACTTTTTACCTTTAAGTACAGAAGCGATATCGTTGGTAGTAACGCTATCTAATACGTCCAGATCATTACTGGTATTACCGAACACTTTGATACGAGCTTCACACCAATCAGCAGCAGCTTCGACAGCGTCTTCTCCGTTGATTTCGACTCCGTCACGAACTTCTTTCGTGAATAACAAACCGTACCAATCTGGATTTACATTTTGGATAGCGTTTAAAGAAGCGGTAATTGTTTCCGCTGCGATACCGTCAGTTTTGGTTCCTTCTCCTTGCTGCATCTGCAATAGAGAGGATACATCTGTTCCTGAAGCAGGATCTACTGGAGTTAAAAACTGAACAGTAGACGAGATACCCGTAGTACCCGAATTGACGTAGAACCTAGACCCATCGTGAGTACAAGTGGCTGAAGTGTAGCCTCCGGTTCCAACCGCTTGCAATGCGGATTGTATAGAAGCCGCAATATCGTCAAGAGTAGTTTCTGAATCGCTAAAATCAAGCCCTGTGATGTCCTCAGTACCGCCATCTATACTGATAGTAAAACTACCGTCAGAAACGGTTAATAGTGCGGTAGGATCGATAACTGCTCCTCCTCGTAATTGAGCAGATTGAGCAGTAGGGTAACGAGTGGAAACTCTCAACGAAGTGGGTTTAGGTTGTTGGCTAAAATAAGCCGTAGCCGCTTTAACGACTTCGGTGTTAGCACCCCAATCGGCGGTCACTCCGTCTAAATTTACATAAGAACGAATTCGCTCGGCAATACCGATAACACCTGTCTCAGCTGTAACGATGTTAAGAGTGCCGAAGCCTTTTCTGGCTGGGAATGTTGCGCCGATGGCGATAGCAACATTGACTACAGTAGAAACGGGTATTGTCATGTCATTGCACCTGTATATCTAAGTTATAAATTAAACCGCGAGCTTGATATTCTCCCGATATATTGACACTCTGAATAGAGCGTATTATATCCGAGTCAGTTCCCACAGCATTCAACACAATATCAAATTGTGATCTCTTCTCCCAACCGTTTTCCAGTGGTTCAGAAATTTCTCTTACTTCAGAAGTACTAGTAAATCCCAGTTTAGCACTTCTTAATAATTCTTGTATGGACTCTCTAATGAATCCGATTCTGACCTTATTAGCATTATCTATTGCTTCTCCTCGAAAGAAAGATAGAGACATCATTATACTTCTCATACCTTCTATTTCTTCGGTTATGTCTGGGTCTGATTCGTTGTCCTTATATTTTCTAGTTTCCCATCCTAATCTAGAATTACTAATAGTATCTATTTCAGCGTATTCAGTGCTAGGTCTAGGAGCGTTTATCTGTTTAGCCTTTATAGCGTATCCAGGAGAATCTAGTAATAAACCAACTATGTCTCTAATTAATTTATTAATAGTTTCTTCTAATATCATTCTTTGGCTCCATACGCTATGTTGTGACCGAACGTAGACCAGTTGGCTAGGCTGATTATCTTGTATCTAGCGTTGTCAAACAATATTACGTCGGCTATTAAATTGTTCCTATCGTCAGCTGTCCTCAGTTTTCTTTTAGAAACGAACATCATTATGTTCTTATCTCTTTCTCCCTCAGGTAATATTTGCAACTGTTCAGGAGTAGGTTGCTGAGGACTTATTAAACTCTTAAACGTGGAAATAGAACCTGCTGAATATATTCCGTCTATATAATCCCCAGAAGCCGTTCTCTCAACTGTCAACTTCAAACACGTGTCTAAGTCTAGAGCTTCGGAAACAGATATAGTCATTAGTTACCTACCTTGTATATTATAGACTGCCTTAAATGACCAGTATCTACCAAAGGGTTTCCATCTCTAGATTTCAATTCCGGACTTTTAATATCTGTAATCTTTTGAACTACGTCCGATTGAACATTAAGCCCTATTAAGTTCAACGCTTTTTTCTTGTTCATTTTACCTTGTATTATTTTCTTAGATAGAGAAGCGAAAAATCTTAAGTATTTCTTTCTATTCTCTTTCATGGTAGATCTAAGGAAACTCCTTTGGGGTATGCTTTTGGAAGGAGATCCAAACTCGTGAACCGCTCCTACCATAACAACTGAAGTCCCATCAGGATAATCGTTACTACCTTTGGGGAGACCCACTTTTACTGAGCTATCTCCCCTCATTGATTTGTTTATCTTTTCCAATTCCTTTATGGCTTTGTCAGGTTTAGATTTGATTCTAGTTTTAGATTTCATAATTTATTTGCTACTATGCCGCCAGCAAAACATAAGTTCCTAATATTTAGGAACTGTTGACCGTAAGAAGTACCTATATAAAAATCATCTAAATCGGATCGGTCTTTGGCAACTACTGATTTAGATACTGAGACTCCTCCTGCGGACTTAGACTGTATTGTTCCGGAACTAGATGATATATCTCCCAGTTCCGTTTTCTCAGCTGATATCAATAAATGAGCTGACAAATAAGATTGGGCTAGGTTGTATTTGTTTCCCCATCTCAACTCATCCGTACCTATATACGCAGTAGAGTCTCCTATAAACAACAAGACTCTGGGATCCGAGTACTCAGCTTCATCTGAAAACTCGGGAAACCTAATTCTAAATTCCGAAACACTAATACTCATTGTGAACCCTTAGTGAGTGTGTAAACCAATATCGCACCTAATATACCAGCTACCCATTTGAAAATCTCTTTACTTATGTCTCGCTGACCCCTACGTATGTTTCCGTTAGACTCAAGATCTTCTATCTTAAGTCTGGTGTCATGTAAGTCCTTTTTTATTGAGGATATTGTTCTCTCCAACGAAGATTTATCTCCGTAACTAGCTTGCCATATTTCCGAGTCATGTATTCGCTTATCGTGAGTATCCAATCTGTTACCATATCTAGAAAGAGCTTGCTCATGGCTATTAACTCTTTCTTCTAATCTAACTACTTCTGCGAGTCTTTCTTCTATAGTACCTAGTCTTTCTGAGATATTGTCTAAAGTTTTCCACAGCCTAGCTTCTGATAATTCGTTCACTGTAGAAAGCCCTTTACTATTTATCTCATTAATACCCATAAGATGATCTCATTCTAATTGTGCATTCCCTACGTTAAGTATGTACAATTAGAATGAGCCTCGAAATAAATCAAGGCTCATTCTTATTACTTACTACTTGTCAGTCTTTTTAGCCTTTGGAGCTGGTACAGATTTAGACTTAGACTTAGTGTCAGGGTCTTGATCTAGCTCCTTGTCGTCTTCCTCTTTACCAAAAGAAAGTTGACCTTTCTTTTTGAGTTCAGCGACATAAGGGTCAACTTTCTTACCGTCTTTGGAAACAAAAGAAACCCAGTGAGAATCTTCAACCACGTTAAATCCTGGTGCGATCCTAACGGTAACTCTACTTCCGTTTTCATTGATAGTTTTTAAGTTAAATTGACGAGCAGTGTTGTTTGTGATCCCAGACATGATTAAATCCCCGTAGCAATAGCAAGTGACATTGGATAATAAATGTTCAATCCAGCTAATCGAGAACGACCTGGAACAACAAATTCCAAATTCTTCTGCTGGATAGGTAGCATTTCCAATTCAACTGGAATTTCCAATTGAAGTTTATCAGGGTTACGATCATAAGCTACCATCGCATCCGTAGACAATTCTGGATTATTGGCTGCGGAACATTCGTTAATAGGGATCATATCTTCAATGCTGTTTAGATACGGGCTATTGTTCGCCAAGTACTGAGCAATGGTAGTGTCGCTATTGCTAGAACGAGGAGTAGACATAATGTAAGACCACTGAGCAGGAGGCATAAGTAACGTATTACCTTGCTCGACCATGTTAGTTGTCTCAAAAATGTCAGCGAACAAATCGTTAACGTCAAATAAGATTTGATCCGGAGTCTTGTTAACCCATTCAGTACCAGAACCAGGATTAACTACCGCACCTGTTGGGATATTAGGATTGCTAAATAATCCCGGAAGATTAGATTCAGCGTCTCCGAAGAAAGCCACATCATTAACAACTTGTTCATTAGAACGACGAGCAGCATTAGCACGACGTTGATCTAATGACATACCTGTCAACTGAGAAGCTTGAATCTCATCCAAGTTGTAACCGTAAGAAATACCCACTGAACGAACAGGAATAGTGGTTTCCTTACCTGCTACATCCGCACGAGGCAAATCATCAGCATAAGCATTGATGATTTTAGCAGAACCAGCTTGATCATAAGTACGATAAGTAATAGATGTGATACCCGCACCACCTTCGTTACTAACTGGGAATAGAGAACGAGCTTTTAACTCAGCATACTTAACATCATAGCTACGAGCCTTAATATGCTCTAGTTGACGTTGGAAGAATACCGCGCCATCTGCATCCATGATACCGTTACCAATAGCCATAGAAATAGCTACGTCTAGATGCACTTGTCTAGAACTAGGACCGCTAGTGTGAACTGCGCTCATACCGTCCATGACCAGAGTTGAACCGTCTTTCAATTTAATAGTTTTCATAATTATCCTCCGATTATGAACCAGCCGTTACAGCGTCAGATTCTAGACGAAGAACTGCCAAACCACCAGCCGAAGCAGCAGTTTCCCAATTTGCGCCATCTAGTTGAGTTTCACCAGCTCCTGCAGAACCAGCATCCAGAACCCCAGTGTCATCAGTGTACTTTACTGAATCTCCAGGATTACAACCTGTAGGGCATACTGCCCATACATAACCTTTACGCATAACTCCAGCTGTTTCATAACGACTGTAATTAATAGCTCCAGTATTAGCGATAGCTTCTCGATCCAAAGATCGAAGAGTAATGCCTACGAAATCAGCACTGCCAGCTAGATCACATTGTTGTTCTAAATCGGTTCCTCGTTTAACTGCTACTGCGAATCCAATACCAGCTACAGTTTCTACAGCGAAAGAAGAAATATTATGAGGAGCTTGAGCATATAACATACCTGCATAAGCTACCGCTTGATTGATTGAATATGAAGTTTGAACACTCATTATTCGTTACCTCCAGATTTCCATGCGTTTTGGCTGTCTTTCATCATCTTTTCACGAGCGATAATGTCAGCAGGGCGATTGTCGATTACCTTACCTTCTGAGTCAGTAACCTGAGTTACAAAGGCTTGGTCTAAATGATGCTGAGGATTAGCTGTAGCCGATTCGACTAGCATGTCGAATCGAGCTTCAATATAATCTTCAGAAGCTGAATCCAATTGAACGTTAGAACAATTAGCGGCCACCACTTCTTTCATCAGAGTTTGCTTATCCTTACCATCTACTACGATGTTAGGTTGGATCTTCTTAACCGAATCTACCAGTTTAGTTCTATCAGAAACCATCTGATCAATAACTTTGGCAGTAGGGACTTTAGAAACAGCATCATCTAACTGAGCTTTTAAAGAGTCTTCGGATTTCTTGGCTTCTTTTTCAGCCTCCTCCATTTCATCTTCTTTCTTCTTCAGTTCTTCGTCTTTCTTTTCGGCTTCATTTTCCGTATCAGTAAGTCGCGTCTGTACTTTATTAACAGCTTGAGCAGCTTGATCTGACACTTCGTAATCCACCCCATCAATTGTGATTTTAGCCATTTTGACTTCTCCACTTTCAGGTGAGTTATCGGCCACTCGACAGGAAGATCCTGCGCGACCACGTTTGACAATCGCAATGTGATTGCCCTTTATGTTCCTCTGGATTGCGTCGTACTGCTCGCCTTCCGGAGTAACTCCTGGAGTCCAATCTATGTCGGCGGTATAGCCATTGGACAATTCTACTTTACCCGACTCAATATTCTTAATGGCTTCTTCGTCAGTTATATTTAATATAGCCGTTACGAAATCTCCGTCCCGAGTTATCTCAGGATCTGACATTCCTACTGAATATTGTTTTGAATTTGAAGGGCTAACTAATTCTGGAGGATGGTTATCGGTAACAGGTTTTCTAGAAAAAGAAGCTAGTGAAATATCTGAAAACACTTCTTCAGGAGAACGATACACTCTTATCTTATCATTGTGTTCTCTACCAGGAGCATCTAATTCTATAGCTAGGTATTCTTGTATTCCAGTTCTAGATATTCTAGCTGGGACTTTCAAAAACCCTTCGTCAGTATATTCTCTCTGACTAGCTATTTGTAGTCTGTCTTTTAAAAGCATTAAAATAACCCTAACTATTTTTCTCAATCATAACTAATGTTTCGTATTTAGTAAAGTTATTTGGCGTTAATAGACCCATTGTTTCACAATTTTAATGTAACTCAATGATTCTTTAGATTCTTCAGTTGTAGTATTGAATATCTGAGCACCCAACACATATTCCCCTTCAGGTATATTCAAATCTGAAGGGGTTAGATTTACTACGAACTTAGTGTTGGATTCTATAGTATCGGTTATTAATCGGTCTATAGAATTAACAACTTCCGAATCAGATTTGGATCTCAACTGTATTCTTAGTTCGTAACCCGTTAAGTCTCTAGAATCAGCAAAAGAATAGTGCTTACTATAGTTACTCTCTTTAACAATATTCTTGAATTGTATCGCCATCTGTATTATCCTCTATTTTATATTCTTCGATAGTTTCTCCAATAGAAACATCTATTATTTCTTCATCTATCTGATTTAAAATTATATCGACACTTAATATCTGTTGATCTATTTCAGTGTCGATAATATCCCCCTGCTCAGGGATCAACACTACAGAAGATACGGTATTAACAATATGTTGTCTCGCAGAATTACCGCTAGGAAGAGCCGATAGTTCTAATAAGCGTTCTCTAGCAGTAGGCATTATTATAATTCCTCATCCCACACTTTGGTAGCAATATCGTTCTTATCTTGTTCAGAAATAGACACTCCGCTTACAGGTGCATCAAGATTATCCAATCTAGAATCGTTGCTCAACAAAGGAGAAGTAGGAATATTACTCAAAGAGCTCTGACTGGCTCGAGTAGATATAGCTACATCTAATCTCTGTTCTATTAAGGAATCGATCTCTGAAATCAATGCTATATTCGCTTCTTGAGAAGAACTTAAAGGCGAAGTAACTACGATAGTTGAAGGAATTGCGTTTTCAGAAACAACTCCGTAATTTCCTGTCATTTGACCCAATGTCCAGCTAGAGCCATCGGAAGTAAATAGATTTTTATCTCTATCTGTGAAGTATATTTGCCTATTACCAATGTTATCTAGCTTGACTCCATTGTTGAGTCTGACGTTAGAGCCGTCAATTATATCCATCTCATCAAAGAACAACAATATGCCATCGGGAATGTGAGCAATAGCATAGTAATACCAGCTTGCTAGTTCCCACTTAGCGGCTGTTGCATTACCGTTACTATCTTGAGGTAAATTAGAAGTAGAAGCATCAAATTGCAATATATGAGGATCATTGGGATCTAGTCCTAACCAAGTTACAGTAGAACCGTCTATAAATCCGTTTGCTGAACTAAACTCTTCTAGTTGATCTTGAGTAGTAGGTATAGATATATTGTTAGTTCCAAAAGTAAAATCAACCTTAACTTTGTTCATTACAGTCAGGCCATTTTGATAAGCTACCCATATCTGACCGCTATCTCCGTCATTAAAATCAATACCTTCTAGTAAATTCGAATAAATCCCGTCAATACCAGCAAAGCCAATATCTACATATCTAGATTGAGTAGTGTTCCATATTACAAACTGAGAGCCGTGTAAGATATTGAACATAGTAAATTCAATTTCAGCACCAATAGGTTCCCAAACATAGAGCGGATCTATGTCGCATCCTATAAAAATACCCCTCAAATAGCTATTTGATACTGTTCCTGCTGTACGAATAACATTATATTGAACTTTCCAGCTCTCGTTAGAATTAAGTAATGCTAAGGTATCAAATGAGGTTTGAAAATTAGATAATGTTAATTCGACAAAGCTCCCAGTGAAAGAGTCACCGACATTCGCAAGTCTAAATTCAATATCAAAATTACTGGTGTTGGCTCCGTTTAACGTTATGGAGTTTATCGCTTCCACTCCAGCTAACGCATTAGAAGTTACTTGGACCTTTGTGATAGTATCTGCCAAATAAAAACTACTAGTGATATTAATTACAGACTCAGCTACACCCGATAGTAATGTTGTAGCTGAGTCTGTCGCCTTATAGTAAGGTTGGAACACTAGCTCACCTTCGTCATAAGTTGCATTTTTATATATAGTAGCTGATCGCAAACCACCATTTGGCGAAAATGTTTGATTAATTATGGACACAAAGTTATAAGCGCAGTCGGATGACGCCTGATTACCGAAGCTAGTATCGTTAGGTACTTTTACATTGTTGCATGTGTAGGTAGCCTCTGCGTATACATTTATATCTCTAGTGCCAGAGTTAGACGTTCCCAAAAACAGAATATTACTGGCGGAACCCGATGCGGCGGATTCTATATGAATTAATTCATCCACCGATGCATCACTAGGAAGTTCCATGTTTGCGACATGAAGTTCACCTTCCCGCCCATATATCGGAAACTCCATTTCTCCCGACCAAGATTCATTGCCGTCTCGGATCACATTATTTATGTATTGATTTTGGCCTGAACCAGCGTGTTGCACTATAGAAAACGGGATTGTGTCGGTTCTCAAGTATCCTGTAGACCACCTTAATTCCTCAATCGTTCCGCCATTCACACCATCGTACGAGGCGTATATGCCAGACCCCCCACTGTAAACCCTGAGCACCTGTATTGCGGAGTCGTCATTATCAAATCTAACTCTAGGGTATATTCCTGATTTCTGCGCTACTATGTCGCAACGTATCTCACCTATTGTTTTCTTTCCTGCATCCTGAAAAACTTCGGTGCTGTTTGTGTTATATGTCGTTTTACGTATGTTGTCGTGAACCCCACGAGGTGTGCGAATCCTAGTGTTATTGGACGCGTCTCCGCTATATCCGAAATTAACCAAGAAACTATCATCGACGTCCGAGGCTCTAAATTCCTGAGTATTGTTGTAAATGGCGAAATCGGTGGCGTGATATGAACCGCCTATGCGTAAATCCACATCACACCATAATGCCTTGTTTACTGTTGTGATAGTGTTACCGTGGTTAATTTGTACGCCGTTTCCTTGCAGTTCAATATTGTAGATTTGCACCAACCCGTTAGGTATCGCTCCATTGATCCCGTCACCAAAAGTTACCGCTCCAGTAGATTCATCGTAAGTGTAGTGCATACCACGAGGGTCGCCCGTACCATACATATTAGTCAGGTTCGGTGCTCTTACCCATATTTTCCCATCGATTATTAAATGGGAAGCTCTCGCATATTTATCACCAGCGGAATCGAGCGGTAAAGTATGAGCGATATTAGGAGTTGTACCATCTGCCGTAAATAAATCGATGAACTCGCCATTGAAATTTAGGTTTCCTCCCCCGTTTATGGAAGAGTTACTTGCAGCGGAAAACCTGATGAATATGGGGGTAGAGGGGGAATTATTTGTTACTTCAAATGTGCGAAACCTTGTATTGCACCACATTATCAGCAGAGGGACGGTTGACGAGGAACATGTAAATTTACCTTCATTTTGGATATCAATGGTATCTGTATCAGCGACAATAGGTAGTGAGGAGTAGTCTACTATGCCATTTATACTATAAGTGCTCATCTCGATTTAACCTGTTTACCGTTAATGTTTAGTTTGTATTGACTTACAATTAAATGTTTATTATAGGTTGCGCAACACACCTACATTGTATATCTTGCCCAGGATGACCAGTGTCGGCAGGAGGAGAATCCCATCTGAATATTTTGCCGTTCTTGCTATTGTGGTCTTCCCTTACTCTGGAGTCCCCTGCTGTTCTCCAGATGTATTCTTCTACTCCTAAGTTTTTCTGACGTTGCTGGTTTAGAGCTGAATTCAATTTAGAACTCTGATCTCTAGCTATCAACTTGGCTCGTCTTGTAGTCACCTTACCTTGTTTCTGTATTTGTTTGATCATAGAAGAAGCTGTTCTACCTTGAGTGGTGTTAGTGAAAACTATAGATTCTATGTTTTTAAAATACTCATCAGGTATAGATTTTATCAAGGAAACATTTTCTCTAGTTGTAGCGACTAATATATCTTCTAAATTTTCACTTTTAACTACCGATTGCAAATCCACTCCTACTGCTTCTTCCATTGCTTTGTAGAATCTACGCTTATTAACTTGATTAGATTCATTGACAAAAGAGTTAGACACAATAGCCGCTTGTTTACCTACGTTATCAAAAGAACGTCTCATTCTATCGAATACTTCTTCCAGTGACTTAGCGTAAGCGTCTGTAACATACTCAGATTCAAACGCTTTGAGAGCAGGTATAAGGCTAACATTGATTTCTTGTTTCAACTTCCGCACTAAGAAATCTAACTGCCGTCTGTATTTTATCTCAGGACTTTTAGGACTCGATACCGCCCTCATCTTCCTCTTGTTCTGCTTCCGATGATTCCTGTTCATTTCCAGCTTCAATTTTGTCGGTATCGGGTTCAAACTCATTATCAAGTTCCTCTAGTTCTTCTAACTCTTTAATATCGTCATCTGTGATATTAGTGTACGTGCCGTTTTGTTGTAGTTCTTTGGCTATCTGACTTTCCGTAACCACTCCCATATCGTAATAGTTTTTATCACGAGTGGAGTTATTCATATCTACTATGGATTGTTGTTCAGGAGTCATCTGGAATAAGGAACTAAACTTATAAGTATAGTCGTCATCTAAAGACAAGCCTAAACTGAGCATCATTATATCGTCAAAATAATCTAACTTAGGTTTATATACTGAGCGTTGCTTACTACTTATCATGTCGTAGTAATTCTTTAAATCGCCTTCTCCAGTAGCATTTAAACCAGTGGCCGAAGTCCCTAATAATCTTGTAGCAGGTATATCCGTGGCGGCGGCTAAAAACTTAGCAAATCGGTCTAGTAGATCAGGTAAGCCAGCAAAAGTATTGGTCTTGGTAGTGAATTCTTCTTCGTTATCTAACAATAGCATATTGTTAAATGATTTGAGCATACCTGCCAATGTGAATCTCTTTCTTAGTAACGCTTCACCTTCTGGAGATTGAAGATACCCCATCAATCCTTTAACTTTAACGATATCTACGTTGGTCTCGTATACCATACTAGCTGAACCATCTGCCGTAGTGTTGAAGTTGGTTATGGCTTCGTACAACCTATCTAATACCGAATCAGAGAAGTAATTGTTTTCTCGGAACTGAGTAAAGGGTAAAGGTATTCCGTCAAACCTAATAACTCTACTGTGATGTATCCTCACGTTAGTTTCGTTAAATCGATAAAATTCAGGGAAGCCATAATTAGCATCCAAAGGATCACTGACAGGTTGTTGTTCGGCATGGTTTATTCTATGTCTGTCCACTACTTTTATGTGACGTAGTGATCCTTCTCTTATTTTGTTAATGTCTAACGGTTTGTCTGGAGTTTGACTATCGTCCACAGATAAGATTATAAATGCAGTACCGTATAATCTAGCCCACTTATGAGCTACCTCAAAACAATTAGAAAGTTCTAATCTTTCTTCTTCCTGGATTATTTTCTTAATTGTTTCTGGATCTATATCACCCGTGAACTCTCTCCATTCTCTAGTCATATCCTCGGGTACAATATCAACTACCTTACCAGCTAACCAATCTGTTCGGTATAGAGCGTCTAATTCTGCTTCGTTACCTTGAGCTGATAATCTCTTGGAGTTTACAAATCTAGACTGGCTACGTTTATCTTGCTGTGTACCTAATTGGGCGACTAAGTTCTCTAAGCTGTCCTTCAATTTAGAATCTTCGTCGGTTAGTATTTTTGCTTCTTGAGTCATTGTGAGTCCTCTTAAATTGAATTGGAGCTGTATATCATATCTTCAAATACTATCATGTCTTCTACTGCGTCCATGGTGGGATCTATCTGATCGTCATGTTTGTGAGTCATCAACGGAGTAAATTTTCTAAATTCATCCTTGTAATCATGCACCCAATCAGCATCTAAAGGCAAGTGTATATAGCCGCTTGCAAAATATTTTACCACTCCCATTGCACGTAATACCTTATCTGTATTACGTTGTATAGGTTCTACGGGTATCAAATAGTCCTTCTTAATAGACTGTATTAAACTAGAACCAGAACTCTTGTCCTCAATTCTAATTATCTGAGCTCCCCTCGGTTTGAATTGAGTGGGTTTATGTTTGTTCCAGAATTCTACCATCATGGATTCTAATTCTGGAGCTTCCCATTTGCCTCTTACTTGGTCTACTAAGAATATACCTTTAGACATAGACCTAGCCCAAAACTGAAATACTGACCAGTCGTTACGTTCAGCAGTCTTCTGGGCTGTGTCTCCGTATATACGCATTAAATCTATGTCGGCAGGTAGGACGTCATAATACTTCCAGTACTTATCTTTAAACATACCGCCACCTAGCGGACTAGGGTTTTGTTGCATCTGAGAAGATGTAGTGTACGGGTCACCCTCTTCTAAAGTGCGGAACTTTTTACGGTCATGTTTAAACGGCCAGAGCATGCTATCTGGGACTACTTGGTTTGGCATACGGGCAAGCATATCCATACTAAAAAGCATACTCAGAGCCCCCATGCAATGCAGCTAAAATACCATCTATATTTATGGGTATGCCGTGGGTATAATCTTCAGGGTACGGCTTGGCTAATAACTCTTCACTAAAATGCGTAGGTATTACGAGGTGATGCCAAATATCACCTGAGCCACCTTTAAGCAAGAACCCAGATAAGTCGTCCTCATGAATACGTTGCATGATGTTGATCATGGGTACTTCTTCTACTGCTAAACGAGAACGATGAGTATTGTTAAAGCGGTTATTAATAGCGTTACGTTTTGGAGTTGAGTAAGCGTCATCAGGTTTTAAGGGATCATCGTTTATGAACGCTCCTGTAAATCCAGGTTCCATTCTACCTGCTCGGAATCCTGTTATCTGGCCTCCAGATGCAGCCGCCATCATACCTCCACCTTGCTCGGTGAACCATCGTTTCTTACCTTTAGTATCGGTACGAGTTTCCATTGGCCAGAGTTCTTGAAATTCAGGGCTTTGTACTGTATCTTTTATCTTGGAAGAGTTTTCGTGAGCTAGGTCACCAGAATAAGAAGTGTGTATGTATTTAGAACGAGAATTCAATGCTAACCCACGGCATATAAAATTCAGTACTGCTTGTTCTGTCTTAGTGTATCCCGGTGCTATGTTTATAATCAGCCTGTTTATCTTCATATCTAAAACAGCTTGCAACACATAATCTATAGCATAATGATGCCAATTAAGTAGCATCTTGTTACCTTCACGGAGCTTAAAGAAATAACGCATAAATTGCATACCGTCTTGCTCTAGCATATACTTGAGCATACGTTTCTCATTGAACGACCACTGGTCTATATCGTCAGGTAACAAGATATTAGAAGTCATCGTTGAATTTCTCTTTAAATAGTTCGATTTCTTCTTCTGTTAATGGGGCGTCAGCAGCGTTACCCCCTGCTCCTCCGTCACCTTTTATCTCTACTTGCTTGCGTTTAGCGTGTATGTATTCGGCTAGAGTTTTAGCCGCTGACATGGATTCACTGATAGGGACAGTATGGTATTTATAACGAGCAGAAACGTGATCTACAATCTCAGCCCATTCTCCCTGACTAATATCGCCTCCAGTAAACGAATCTATTTCTAAGATTAGTTCATAAATAGATGATAATCTACGCGGATCTTGACCATTCATCACCGACTCTAAGAACACAAGTGGGTCTTTGGCTTCCCCCTTGTGTATGAGTTCTCTTAGGTCATCAATGGATAATGGTTTGTGTGACATGCAATTAATCTATATTTCCCGTAATATTAAGGGTAATATAATTCAATTTGTGCAATCTGTAAATTCTAGTGTGGGTAGTTGGGAATTATATCTTCCAATTTTATAGGTAATACTTCTCCTGGATTATAATGTTGTGCTTCTTGATAGCACTCAGCGTTATTTATAGACTCCGATCCATTGGCTACGTCGCACCCGTTATTAGAGTTACAGTTACATCCGTTACAAGAACTACGCACATAAGTATGATAAAATTCAACAAACGCAGACCCAGTGCATTTACCGCCTACCCTATGAGGGAATTTATAAGCAGAACAAACACATATAGGTCTGGTGTCTTTACGTTTAATGTTACGCATACAACTGAATTTGTAGTTCACGAATACGACGTCTAAGTTTTCCGCACTCAGCGTTGAGCATAGCTACTTGCATAGAATTTAAGTTGGGATCAGAAAATCCATCTTGTTTAATAGATAGTTCTTTCTGTAATTTGTTTATCTCTTCTAATACTCCGCTCATTATAAATCATCCTCATGTCTTTTACCTACTAACTTACCAAAGCGAGGAACCCTGTCCTTACTTAATTCTTGATAACGGAAAGTATATAGATCGCCTATATTGCGCCCTCTGTTGTCCCATAAACCTTGCTTACGTTCATCAGTCCATCCTGGACCAAATCCTACGCGGAACTCTAACCCGTTCCAATTGAGTATACAAGAACCTGCTGTACCTGCTGGAACCAGATTCTCTTTATGACTAGAGCGTTTAGCATGGCCTAGCTCATCTTGTTCTAAGGTGTTACCATTATGCATCTTTTCTGTGACTTCTACAAGCACAGCTTCGTCATCGTGGAATCTTTTAATCTTTAGTAGAATACCTTCTTTGACAGTTGACCTACCGTGTTTATATTTACCGTTTGGATCACGAATCATAACTCCTTCATATCCTTCAGCAATACATTTATCCATATACGCTTCTAACTCTTCTTCCGTATTAATCTCAATGGGAGTGAGTACACGTATACGAGTATCGTCCGAACCCAACACAGAAGATATTTCGTGAATACGATTACGATACGTATCATCAGAACCGTAATGATCAAAAACATGATACACAAAGTCAGGCTCGCCAGTCCTAGACATAATGCCGCTTTGCACAGCGTTGTAATCACCATTGAGCATAAGCTCTCCGTCCATTTCATCATAACCAAATAACTCATCTTGAACAAAAGTATTGGGGATGGGTTTCATACTACGGGACATCGCAGTACCTTTAACCATTAAACATCGTATACCATCCAGTTTAGGAGTAGCCAATACTGGATAACGAATCTTGTCGTATTCGGCTTTGGTGGCTAATAAGGGTTTGATTACTCTAGTCATTTTGTTCTACTCCTTTGCCTACGTAGTCCCGACTACCTTCAGATTTTAATTTGTGGTAGACAGCTGATCTAGCATCCTCTTCATTAGTTCCTCTCATTAATATAGTCCTATGGTACATACCTTTAGGATATGGGAAACAAGAAAGTGGGAACAAAAATAGTTTCTTCATTTCATAACTCCTTAGATTTAATCGTAACCGTTACAACCTGAGGCGGCTGTTTAGGTAAGGCTGATTTCTTGATATACAAAGTGGGAACAGCAATACCTTCCTCATCATTAGTATATACGTGAGTACCCTTAGTGTTCTTAGTTAGTTGCATATCTAACTCTATTTCTTTACTCATTGGAATGTTCCTGTAATATTAACATGCTGTATTTCTCCTTCCATTCTATATTGAACTTCAATGTTATTATTTCCCCATTGCCCTGGATATGGGTCTTCTTGTATAACATAGGTAAGAGTATTGATTCTACCGTGTTTGACAAAGGAATAAGGTATATTTAGCTTATCTGCTAATTCAGATAAAGACTTCAGGCTTATGCTAACAGGTTCTCCGCATTCAGAACAAGTCTCATCATAATCCACGTTAACCTCATTACAATGCGGACAGATATCGGTGTTATTTGGTAATATACTCATGCTTAACCTATTTATCAGTTTCAAGTTTTATATTGATATTAAAAGGTGGAGGGTTTGTTAATTTGAACATGTGACCGAAAGTACCGAACAAGTCCCATGCTTGCCATCTACTAAATCCCTCTTCATCTTCTATAGGAGGTACGTATTCTCCTATCTTAGGAAATCTTATTCTTAACTGATCGTGTTGTCTTATGTGTTCTTGTTTACCTTCTTCTGTTAATTTTACGTGGATATATTGATTCAAGTTAAATAATATTTATTATTCCTCAATTATAATTAAGTGATGAGTAATATTATGGGTCATCATTAGTAGTAAGTAAAGAACTAATTTAACCGTGCATATAACCTCGGCTAAACTTGTCGTAATCCTTAATTACACAAGCTGGGACGCAATCATCACGAACTTTCATCCATTCATCGTATACTGTATATCGGAACCAGTGGATACCTCTTAAGCTGTAGATCATGCCACCTTCTAATTCACATCGGTAAGTCTCTTTAGGATCTAATCCTCCTGAAGACTCAGTTATTCTCATCTTAGACACGTTATCTTCTGAATTCATTTGTGATTCCACCATATTCTAATGCGAGTTACTGTTAGATGACCAAATCCATACAAGCTAAATAAACTGCCCCATACCTTAGAGTGTTCTGTTTCTCCCAATACTAATAATAGCGATCCTATCATTATAAATGAGTAAGCTACTAGCTTGTTAAGTTTTAGTCTCTTACTGGTGAGTTGAGTTGTTACTACAGTGTTATCTTCATTGTTCATTTCTTATCTCCCAATTAATATTGATGTATGCTATGTCTAGTTTCCAACATCGCTATACGTCTGTTTGAATTTCCTATGTACCATATATCGTTTATCCTCTTACAGTGCAATCTTTCATTGTTCATCACTCTTACATACATACCGTCAGGATGATTGGGAACAGACATATTCATGGCTCTCCATTTATACTTACCATAAGCTATGAATAAGGTCTTACACTTTCCCTCGACTTTATGTATTCTATGGAACCTACTATGCGAAGCTACTATAATAGCTGGAGCAGCCCTATGTTTAATCTTAATAATATTGTTATCGATATAATGTTCTTCGTAAGCTCCTGATAAGACAACACTAATGTAGTTGAAAGGGTGATTATGCATAAAATTAGTAACGTCATTACCTAATATGGAATGAATCCTTATGTGTAGAGAGCCTACCTGTAATAAAGTAAATCTCTTCAAGAAACCTACTATATTCGTATAGTTAGTCATAAATCTCATATTCACTCTCCTATTATCTTATTCCACATCATACAAGTGTATTGTGCCTGATGTATAGCATCATCTAAAGCATTATGTGCGACACCGCCTGACTTTTTACTAAAGCCTCCCCTTTGTGATTCATACATATCCTTAATAGTTCTCACGTCGCGTATGTTCCAGAACTCCCAAGGTGTTTCTATATCGCATTGACGATAAGCATCTTCCAATATAGAAATATCAAAGGTTGCTCCGTTACCCCACACTTTAGCATCTTTAGGTAGCCAGTTGGCTAATTCCTCTAGAACTGTTTCTAAGTCGTCTAATCCATCTAACGCTTCCCTAGCTTGATCTGTTACCTTAGCACTATACCACCAGTCCCGAGTTCCAGAGTCTATTGGTCTTTCTTGACCTGTCCAATCTAACT
>Ga0233426_10000410_pt1 | contig 46639 bp, 35 predicted proteins | sample SI_118_April2016_6_FD_179875 | JGI IMG/M metagenome (GOLD analysis project Ga0233426, IMG submission 179875) | Seawater microbial communities from Saanich Inlet, British Columbia, Canada - SI_118_April2016_10_MG | ecosystem: Environmental > Aquatic > Marine > Inlet | place: Canada: British... | reverse complement strand
ATTTTGGCAACGCGCAGTATCGTCGCGTTCAGCTTGGCAGCGATGGTAGTACCTTGGCTGTCTCGTCTGAGAACTACGGCGCGCCCGTTGAAGGGGGCGGTGCGGGTGAGCGCTCGGGGCGGGTGCAAGCCTATCAGTGGGCAACTGACGCCTGGACAGCCCTGGGGGACCCCATCGATGGCGCAGCGCCTGGCGCTTTTTTTGGCAGTGCCCTAGCAATGGATCAGTATGGCCTGCGCATGGCTGTGGGCGCGCCGGGTGATTCGGAGTCGGCTGAAATCGCGGTCGGTTCTGTCACGATCTACGAATATTCTGGTCAGCCCGGAGATGAAAACAACAAGTCTTGGAAATTAACCGGCGGCGCCGCGGATGCCGCCAGCAAGGTATGGGGTGCTGTGGAAGGCGGCGGTTTTGGCAGTGCGGTAGCGCTGTCGCGCGACGCCAGTGTGTTGGCCGTTGGCATGATTGGTCAGGAAGACGGCGCCATCATACCGGGTTCGGTGCAGGTATTTGAGGCGGGTGCTGACGGCTATCAACCTAGGGGCGCTGCCATTTCGGGTAAAACAGCGAAAGAATCTTTCGGACAAAGCATTGCACTGGATCAGTTGGGGTCGACGCTCGCGGTTGGCGCAGACGGCGCTGATGTGAATGGCGAAAACTCAGGTGTTGTGCGGGTGTACAAATGGAATGGCGCGGCCTGGGTACAACTGGGTAGCGATATCAGGGGCGAGGCTGCCGGCGATGCCAGTGGTACAGATGTGGATTTGAGCTTGGATGGCACTGTGGTAGTCGTGGGCGCGCCAGGCAACAGCGGAAAGGGTATTTCATCTGGACAGGCCAGGGTTTACGCATGGAATAACAATGCCTGGGTGCAGCGCGGCCCCGATGTAGACGGCGAGAATGCGACCGATTTTAGTGGTCGAACGGTCGCGATCAGCGGCGATGGCAACAGCTTTGTGGTCGGCGCTGATGGCAACGATGATGGGGGCTCTAATGCGGGTCAGGTGCGGATGTTTAAAACCACCATCGAAGGGGACCCGAACCTGGATACGGACCAGGATGGGGTGGCAGATGGTAACGACAACTGCCCAGCGGATGCCAATGCCGAACAAATTGATACCGACCAGGACGGCAATGGCGATGTCTGCGATGTTGATGACGACAACGATGGTTATTTTGATAGCCAGGACACGTTTCCGCTGGATGTTACGGAATGGGCTGATAACGATGCCGACGGTACGGGTGACAATACAGATGAGGACGACGACAACGACGGCGTAAAAGATGTTGATGACGACTTCCCGCTCGACGCCACACAAAGCGTGAATACGACAGATACCGATGGTGACGGGGTGTTAGATAAGGCTGATAACTGCATAGCGATTAAAAACCCAGAGCAAGCCAATTTCGATCAGGATGCTGCAGGGGATGCCTGTGACGCTGATGATGACAACGACGGCGTACCCGATCTTCAGGATGCTTTCCCCTTTGATCCGGATAAAACCGAAATCATTTTCGTCGACACCGATAATGATGGATTAGAAGATGACGCCGATAACTGCCCATTGAAGCAAAACGCGGATCAGGGCGATTTCGATGGCGACGGCGAGGGTAATGCCTGTGACCCTGATGACGATAACGATGGCGTTGCCGATGAGATTGATTTTGCGCCATTTGATGCAAGCCGTTATCTGCAAGGCCGTCAAAAGGCGATCATTGTTGCAGGCGGTGGGCCATACCGCGGCAACGCGCTTTGGCCCGCCACGCGATCAATGGCCAATTTCGCGCATAAGTCTCTGGAATCGCAGGGCGTCGACCCGAAAGACATCTGGTATCTGAGCTACGAGAATAATCCCAAGGTTGATGGGGCGGTTACTCGAGCCGGCATTCAAGCGGCGATTACCGAGTGGGCCAGTAATCCGGCAGACCCTGCAGATGACCTGCTGGTTTATTTCGTGGATCACGGCGGCGAAGGGGTTTTTGAGCTTTCAGAAACCGAGGTTTTAGCGGCTGAAGACCTCGATGGCTGGTTCGACACGGTAGAGGCCAGCATCACAGGCAGCGTCACGTTTATTTATGATGCTTGTCAGGCAGGCTCGTTTTTGCCACTGATGACGGCAATTGAGGGTAAGCAACGGCTTGTTGTGGCCAGTACAGCCTTTGATCAACCTGCGCTCTTCGCAGCCGATGGGGCTATTTCATTCTCTTATTGGTTCTGGTCGACGTTTTCTGTCACGGGTGACATTTATCAATCCTATCTGCGTGGCAAAAATGGCATGGGCTACTTCCAGAATCGGCAGGTTGCTCAGGTCGATGTCGACGGCGATGGTAATGGAAACTCAAAAGCGGATAGACAATTGGCTACTGGCTTTCGATTTGGGGATGGCATCGTTCAGGCCTCTGATGAGCCGGTCATTGGCTCGATCGAGGGCCCAACGTCGGTCGATGGCGCCACCTCGATTACGCTGTCTGCGGTGAATGTGCAGGGCGCAACCCGAGTTATTCGGGTCTGGGCAGTCATTGATGACCCGGATGAACTCACGGGTCGTGCCGATGAGCCACTCATTCGGTCAGAGGAGTTAGAGCTTCAGGACGATGATCAAGATGGCACCTGGCAGGCGACTTATGACAATTTGACCATCAAAGGCGATTATCAGTTCATCGTGTTTGCTCAGAATGAAAGTGGCATACTTTCGACGCCCTCAGAAGAAAACCCGAGTCGGTTGGTAGTAACCCAGCTTAGGGGCCGCGCGCCCAATATTGGGTTCGATTCCGATCGCGATGGCTATGCCGATAATAACGACGCCTTCCCGCTCGATGCATCGGAATACTTGGATACCGATAATGATTTGATTGGCGATGCTGCGGACCCGGATGCCGACGGGGATGGGGTGCGTGATCTGCCCGATGGTGCAGATGCCTTTGATGAAGATTCAAGTGATCGTCCGCTCTGGCTTGCCCCGGGTGCCGCCGCGGTTACTAGAAATTTCCATACTGCGATTGATGATGACTTCCTTCAGTTTTTGGCCATCCCGGGGGGGCGTTATGCCTTTAGGGTTAATCCTCTGAAAGATCAGAGTAGTGAGGGTATTGATCTCGTGGCGATCGTGTCTAAAAGCGATGGCTCAGGGGTTGCCGGTAGCTCTGGTAAGTTGGATCAAGGCGTGGCCGGGGAAGCGGAATCGCTTGATTTTGGCGTGACAGCCGAGGATAAGATTTTAATTCGAATCAATGACTTTAACCGTTTGGTCGGTAAAACAACCGACTATGCGTTATCCGTGGCACTCGAAACAGATGCTTCGAGTGATACTGAGGCGCGTGTTGTTCAGGACGCGCGTCAGCGCGCGGTGATCGCGGGTAAGGCATTTGATTTACCGCTGAAACTCTTCTGGTCGGGCGTGCCCAGCGATTCAGCGTTGGTTGTTTGGCTGGCAAGTCAAGACGGGGTTTCGTTTAGCGGCGTAACCGGGTCCAGCTGCGTTGTGCGCCAAGGATTCTATCGATGCGTTGTGCCAAAGAATGGGCTGAGCGGGCAGGCCACGATCAACATCATGGTCACCAGTGCCAGCCGGCAGACCTTTGAAGTGGTCAGTTATGCCTATGTGCTGGACGCATCAGGTCAGTTGGTGCCTGAAAAAGGCTTTGTCGATAACTTTCAAGTGACCCGGTTCAAGGCCGGTGAGGATGCTGATAACGACGGCCTGAATGATGCCTTCGAGTTAAAAAATGGTCTGTCTACAACCGTTGATAACTCGGAAACCGATCAAGACGGCGACGGCATAACTGATCTTGACGAGTATCAGGGCGGCAGCGACCTCAAGACCGTTGAGCAAGATCTAGACGGTGATGGGATTCCTAATATTCAAGACGCAGATGACGATGGCGATGGAGTGCCGGATGTCGCGGATGCCTTTCCTCTAATCAGCCTGGACGGCCGTACCGATACCGATAGTGACGGCTATCCAGATGACTGTGATGCTGGCTGTTTGGCTTTGGATATGGTCGCAGATGCCGATGATGACAACGACGGGGTAGAAGATACCAGTGATGCCTTTGCGCTGGATGCGAGTGAAACAGCGGACAGCGATAATGATGGTGTGGGCGATAACTCGGATGTGTTTCCCGATGATGCGACGGAATCTTTGGATTCCGACGGCGATAGTATTGGTGATAACGTCGATAACTGTCCGAGCCTAAGTAATTCAGATCAGCTCAATACCGATGGCGATGGGGCCGGCAATATTTGCGACTCAGACGATGACAATGACGGCTATAGTGACGACGCCGAAGCCGTCGATGGCACGGATCCTTTGAATCGCTTTTCGTGTAAAGCAGGCTGTTTCAGTTTTGACGTGGATGAAAGCCAAGCCGCACAACCGCTGACGGACGGGCTGCTGGTTATCCGTCATCTGTTCGGTTTTAGCGGCGATTCATTAACCTCTGGTGCGGTTGCTGGCACGGCCGGTCGAGGTGCCCCTGATGCAATTCAGAGTTATCTGACGGCTGCGGATGCCGAGTTAGATATCGACGGTGATGGTGAATCGAAACCGCTCACGGACGGTCTGTTGCTCATCCGGTACTTGTTTGGGTTCTCTGGGGATTCCTTGACATCGGGCGCTATTGGGCCCAATGCCACAAGGGATACCGCAGAGAAAGTCGCAGCTTATATTGAGGCCCGTGTGCCGGTGCAATAGCGTTGTGCGATTGGCAGCGGGATTCATTATCTCACAAGCATTGCTGGCTGTTGGATCTTGTTGGGTGAAGGGATTAAAGAATCCGGCCAAGCCAAATGGGTCAACCCCATCGGATTAAAATCATGTCCAGAGCATTTCCGTGCCTAGCCGGAAAATATAAAGTCTAATTTAATCAAATGGTTAATATACATTCTTTATTAATCACTTCCGCCCGATCGCAGCCTGCGCCCGACGGGTGACTATTCTGATCAGATGGCTCGCGAAGCCGCTATTGTGCGCTGTGAATACGCATGCTGATTTGATCTAACTGCGCCTCACAAGCCTTTAAGGCTTTTGCTTGGATTGCCAGCCAAGTCTCATCCGCTTCTTGCCAGGCAAAGGCTTGCTGCATAGCCGCCAATGATTGGTGAACATCGACAGCACCGACCAGCGCGTCATCGAGTTTGGTGGCAACCGACGTGTAAGCAATCGGCGATTTACCGGCTTCATACCCGATAAGCTCTTTAAGCCCTGCAACACCTTGGTCTGGGTTGACGCAGGGCACTTCGTAGACCACGACAACTTGGCCGGCAGCGGCGACAGGTTTCATCTCTTCAGAGGCCTTGTGATGTCCGGCCAATGCGGTGCTGGCTGCTAATAAGCCCGTTACTAAACCAATAATTCGATAGTTCATACGTTTAAGTTCTCAATGTTTTGTTATCAAGCCTCGGATACTATCCCAACCGTGACCCGGTCGCTATATTTGACGATCGAGCTTAACCTCAGCTGCTGATGAACGTTCTGGGGTCGGCAAGCAGAGACGCCTTTGACAACCCTTCTTCTGAGCATCGTCTTTGGGGCTGTAAGGGGCTGCGAGATCAGTGATTAGAGGGTGTCGGGCAGAATGCGATTGCATGAAGAGCCCGCAAGGCCCGGTCGATCGTACGGGCTGATCCAAGATTTGATCCTGCGCCTTGGGACCAAGGCCCTTAATAACAGGGGACTAAGGCGCTTGGCATCCGCGGTGTTTTCGTTAAACGCGTTTGCCCTCGCACCCTGCCCGGATAGATATTGGCCGGGTGCAGTGCTCGCCAACGTCGTTATATGCGGCTTGCAACCTGCAGTAATCGCTTCAATTCGCAAGTGCGCACGTTCGCGAGCGGTTAGAACGACTAGGCGCGCCATGAGGGCTGTCTCACTGAAAAGTAATATCCTGAATGCCAATATTTTAAGACGTGACCTCAACAGACATTCGGTTGTTTTGTAGCATTGCAGCGGCGGCCGGGTTGCGTATTTGCTTGAAACAGCGGTAGCTGGGCTTGCGGCCCTCAACTGGACTAGATACTCTGCAGGGATCACGCTTTTGGTCAAATCCCATGTGCACGTCTCACGATGTTGAAAACAATACCAACAGCCCGGATCCGCGCGCCGGGTACCAGCGCGTCGCCGATTGGCCACAGTATCCGCCTGGGATGCAGTTTGAAATGGGTTCGGGTGTGGCAGTGGATGCGGCGGGCGTTATTTACTTGTTTACACGCGATATCGAGCATTGGGCCAGTCATCCGCTCGCACTCAAAGATAAAATGGGTAAAAGCAGCATCTCGATGTTTAATCGAGCAGGGGATTATCTTGGCAAATGGGGTCCCTCGGATGCGCGCGGGTTTGCGCTCGGCGGACACACCTTGTATATCGAACAAGATGGGATGTTTTGGATAACCGACCGGGATGGCCATGTCGTTAAAAAATACCATCCTAACGGTGAACTGTTGCTAACCCTCGGCACTTTCGCAGAGTGGGGGGATGACGAGACGCACTTTAACGGGCCAACAGCGGTCGCGGTGCAAGATAATGGGAATATCGTGGTTGCGGACGGTTACTGGAATTCTCGGTTAGTGTGGTTTACGCCCACGGGGGAATTTATAAAGTCGGTTGGAACTTGGGGCCGCGGGCCTGGCGAGTTCAATACCCCGCACGCCCTAACAATCGACTCCAAAGGCCGTATTTTAGTGGCTGATTTGTGCGGCGGTAACTTTCATGACTACATGACCGTGCCGGGCCAGATACCCGAGCACCGAACGGTGGTTGCGCCCGGCTGCGAGCATCGTATTCAGCGATTTTCAGCAGAGGGTGCTTACCTGGACGCTTGGACCCACATTACGCCGCTGAGTCTCGCCAGTCATAATGGTCAAATCTACGCCAGCGACAAGATGAGCCATCTGGCAATCTTGGCGGAAGACACGGGTGCGGTGGTCAAGCGGATCGAGAATATAGCCATTTATATTCATCAACTGGCGATCGATGCCCACGGTGACCTGTACACGGCATCCGTCTACCCCGAGCACGCCGGGGAACTGCGGGGCCCAAAGGGTCCTTCGCACCGGCGTTGGACACAATCTAAATTGAACTAACCGTTGGAGAAGTCCCATGATTATTGTTGTTGCAGCGCTGAGCTTTGAAAGCCAAGCCGATCGAGACCATGCTGTTGAGATAACGCGCGAGGTACAACTCGCGACCCGCGAGGAAGAGCCGGGTTGTCACGCTTACTGTTTTGCTGCGGACCCCGCCGTGCCGACGCGCATTCAGGTGTATGAGCTCTGGGAAGACAGCGATGCGCTGGCCGCGCACTTTGAGCACCCCACCTACCAGAGAATGGTGACGTTGCTTCACAGCGCGAAGATTGTTGAGAGTGTTAACCAAGCCTACCTGACAGAGCGCAGCGAATCGGTTTATGGGCCCAATGGCGAAAAGAAAAAAGCCTTCTTTGCAGATTAACGGGACGTTTAGTGATGGATAATATTGTTTATACCCATGCCAAGGTCTTTTCAGCAGTAGATGAGGCGGTGGTTAACGACGGCGCGGTTTGGGTGCGCGATGGCCTCATTGCGTATGCCGGCTCGATGCAGACGATGCCTGATATTCCGAAGGCGTGCGTGCGAGTGGATGCCACTGGAAAATTCATTATGCCGGGTATGACCGAGACCCACGCCCATTTGTCCTTTGCGGACGCGAGTCCATTTGCCATTGGCGACACATCGGTTGAGGATGCAACCATTACCGCTGTTGGCAATGCCGCGAAGATGCTGGCTGCGGGCTTTACCGGGGCGGTCAGTTTTGGCTCGACCTACAAGATCGACGTGGCGCTGCGGGCGGCCATTGAATCGGGCCGGATTATCGGGCCAAGGTTGTTGGCGGCAGGCCGAGATCTCGGCGCAACCGCCAGCAACGTTGATTCTAAGGGCGGCTTAAGTCACATTGCGGATGGCCCTTGGGCTCTGCGTCAGGCCGTGCGTGAACAACGGCGGGATGGGGTCGATATCGTTAAGATTTTTATCGATGGCGAAGCGATTAATCCAACCAACCCCCCCGGGGAACTTTCATTTTGTGACGAAGAAGTTGCGGCCGTCGTGAGCGAGGCCCATCGCCGCAAGATGCGGGTAGCCTGTCACGCACGCTCGGCAGCCGCGGTAAAGCAAGCGGTCCGTGCAGGCGTAGATTTTATCGGTCACGCCAATTACCTCGATCAAGAAGCGGTGGATCTTCTGGCTGCGGCCAAAGATGCTGTTTTTGTAGGCCCAGCCATAGCCTGGGAAGTGCAATATTTAGCTCAATGCGAATCGTTAGGAGTCAGCAAAGCAACCGTTCGAGCCCAAGGCTACGAACGGGAGATTGCCGCAACGGTCACAACGGTTGAAAAATTGCGGGCAGCGGGCGTACGCCTGGTTGTCGGCGGGGACTACGGTATTAGCATTGCGCCTCATGGCACCTATGCCAAAGACCTTGAATACTTTGTTGAATTGTTCGGCATGCGGCCTGCCGAAGCGCTGTTGTGCGCGACGCGCAACGGTGGTCAGGCCTATGATCCCAATGGCCGTCTCGGCACCTTGAGTACGGGTTCTGTCGCGGATCTTGTTTTGGTGGAGGGCGACCCATTACGGGATATCACGGTCTTACAAGATCACAGCAAGCTCACGGTGCTAAAGAGCCCAGTTTCTGTTGTATCTAATTTTGGTAATACCGGTTTAGTCTATTAAAGGATGATGGCCTCGGGTGATGCGCAAGCGGCCCTGAACCTTATGGTGCAGCATCGCGGAGGCAACGTATGAAGCGGAAATGGGTATTGGTTTTAGTCTTGGTCTTATGCCTGGGCGGGCTGGCGCTAAAATGGCGGGGGGCGCATGTCAACGCGGCGGTTGCCGAAACCCTACGGCTTGACCCACACAGCGCGCGCGCCGCTCGAACGATGCTGATTACCCTTGCCGATGGGCGCGAATTCCCAGTCAACTATTTGCGAGACGGCAATCTTGTGTTTATGGGGATCGACGGCCGATGGTGGCGCGCGTTTCAAAACACAGGGCAACCTGTGACCATGCTCATCCAAGGCGAAACCTTAACAGGCCATGCTCGGGTAATTTTAGACGACCCAGCGCTCGTAGAAACTGTGTTCGCTAGGCTACGGCCGACGGTGCCCGAATGGTTACCCGATGCGCTCAACGGAAAGTTGGTCGCCATCACGTTGCAGTGAGCGCTTTGCAGCGCGCAGCCTTCTTGCGATGAAAGACCCGTCTGCCTGCCGCGTTCGCCGAGGACATATTAGGGCGGATGTGCGCCGTCAAAGAAGATTGGGAACTAAGTTGCCCGGCAGTAAACAACGACCCCCAAGCAAGTGCCAAATCGCACTAAAGCCAAGCATCATGTCCTTGCACCCTCCTGCCGTCGACCGAATGAATTGTCGGGATGCCTCCATGAGGCATCCGGTACAGGTTTAAAGACCGCGAGTGGGTGCCCGTAGGATCTTCGGGAACGGCCGATCGATAATATTCCTAGGATCAAAAACGTGGAGTGTCTAAGTTAACTCGCCCACAGCTCGATGGCCCATCATCATCGCTGCAATGGCATCTGCGGCAGGCGCTGAATCGGAGTTCGCGATCGTAATGCGGCCGAAAGGCTGGCGGCCGATTGCCGCGCTATCGCCGGGGCCGGCGACGGCATAGCCATGGGCCCAACGGTTAACCGTGATGCTCGCCACATCGCGGTCGAAGTCAAACTGTTTTGCGCCTAACAGGCCGCTTAGGTGAATTCTGATATCTGCCTCGTAATCCGAGAAATCGCGTCCCAGCATGGTGTAACGCGCTTGCTTATATTGCTCGGCCTGAGATTCTCCAAGGGTTTCACCGTAGGGGCAGCTGATCATCTGAATGACGCAGGGGTCATCCGGCGATTGCGTGTACTGATAGTCGCCAAGGCTGACAGGAAAATCCATGAGCACCGCTTGATGCAGGTTGCCCGGGCACATGGCCATACCAATGCCCCGATCTTTAAAAGCCCGCCAGTGCCGCAGCCCGACGGTTGTGTAAATAAGCGGACTTTTCAATTGTTGGCCAAGGGCCTCGGCTTGATGCCTTGGTAAGTCCGACACAATGTGGGGGATCATCATGTTGTAGCAGGCCATGATGACATTTTTTGCTGAGACCCGATGGGCCTGCGCATTTTGAACGTACTGGATTGTGACAGCGTCACTACTGCTCGGGTCGCCCACGTGCTGCACATTCACAGCCGTACTGTTCAGTCTAATCCGAACCGAGTTACTTGCACGGTCTAGCTGGCTGTAATCAAAACGGGCTGTGACCAGCGCTTCGGCAGTGTCGCCTGCCGCTACTTGTGGAATGAGCTTCTTGACCAGCGCGCGCGCCACGCCAGCGTTGCCATCTGGGTAGTGGTAGATGTAAGGATTGTTTTCATCAAAAACCGGCACGGGCGCAAAGCCCAGTGCGCCGCATTCTTTGGCCTCTGCAATGGTCAGCAGTTCGGTGCCCGAATTCGACCAATCCAGACCCGAATTGCGCGCCATGTGCAGCACTGCTGGGTCATCAATCTCTAGGGTGTTTTTGAGGTAGTCGAAGTACTTGTGGGTTTGGCTATAGGTTTCACGTTCTGCCTCTGGAACAGGCAGTTTGTGCATGCCGCCCTTGAGAACGCGCAACAGTTGCTGCTTACCAGCCGCGCTCAACGGGGTTTGCGCAACCGCGGTCGCGTCCGATACCTGTGCCCCCGGCAGACCCTCAATGTAGTTGTAGTAATTGCAAAAGGGGTGCTTGACGAGGGTGTCCTGGCCATAGGTTTCCGCATTGAAGTAGGTTACGGCGCCCAAGTTGTGCCGCTTATAAAAACCTTGGTCGAAGGCGGTATCAAATCGCGCCAAGTCAACGCCGATGTCCTCAAACAAGGCCTTTATCACCGGACTGGCGTGAAGGGGCTCGACCAAGGTTTGTGAGCCGCCATAGCCGATCAGGCTGTGGCCATCGATATCGTGTTCATTGCGCTTGGCGTGCCCACCAAAGTCGTCGTGGTTGTCTAGGATTAGGATTTTTTTGTCCGAGCCGTGTTGCTGCTGGTAAAAACGCGCGGCAGCGAGTCCGCTTAACCCGGCGCCGACAATAACGAGGTCAAAGACCTCGTTATGGTTTTGAACAGGGCCCCAGTCCGTGCGTTGTCCCCAGGCACGGCTGTGCGCTGCATCATTCGAGCCCGGGTGACTGCCTCGCAAACCCGTCGCACCGGGCGGGTAGTAGGTGGTGTCAAGGGAGGCCATTGCACGTTGTCCCATTGAGGGGAGAAGTGTGCCGCCGAGCGCTAGTAAGGAGCCATTAACGAAATTGCGTCGGGTGATTTTAGGCATAGGGTCAGTTCTTTCTTCGGTCTGGGGTTTGGTAACCCCATTTAACGCGGGTGAGCCGGGGTTGGCAATCAAGGTCCTCAAAGCTTAATGGCAGGGATAACCGCCCGTACGACTTGCTCGCCCGTAGATGCGCTGTCAAAACAGGCTAAGTCGATTCCAAAACACCGCGGCCGCGCCAGTAGGCAAATGCCAGGCAAACGATCATGGCGCTTGCAACGGTTATCCAGACAGAGGCGGCACCGGCCGTTTGATACAGATAGCCGCCACCCAAGCTGGCTACCGCGGCCACAATAAGGCCAACAGCGCCGAACAAGCCTTGTCCGGCGGCCAGAGCGGCCTCACCACTGGCCTTGCCAACCGCGAGCTGTGTGGCGGGCATGCTGACCGCGTCCGCGATTGCGTGGATGATCAAGGGTAAACAGATCCACCAGATGGAATCGATAAACGCGTAACTGGTGATCATGATGACAGCCAGGCCAAGCGACTTGGTTAATAGCCGTAGCAGGTTGTGTTGACTAGCATAGCGACCCGCAAAGGGTGCAACCAGAATCATGGGCAGGGTAAACAGGCTTAAGGTCACGCCAATATACAGTTGGCTGGCGCCAAGATCCGAGATGAACAGCGCCCACAGCGCATCAAATGCACCAACGGCTAGGTAAAAGGCAACGCCCAAGGCGATGCAGCTCTGCATTGCCGGTCTTTTCAGGAGCGCGCGCATGGGCTTTTCTAAAGGCGCTTCGCTGCCGGGAACGGCTACGCGGAGCACAAAGGGGACAACTGCGAGTAAGACGGCGGTCAGACAGAAAAATGGCAGCGTGATCCCACCCAGCTCAAACAGTACCGATGCCAGGATCGGCCCAACAAGAAACCCAACCATCTCCCAGGCGGCGAGTCGGCCCAGCATTTCGCCGGCTTTGGCGGGGTTGATCACAAAGGCCAAGCGACGCATGGCGGGCCGAACGGCGCCCGCACCAAAACCCAAGAGGACCCGCGCGAGAATCCACGCTGTCAGTGAATCAGCCACACACATCCAACCGGCGCCGATAATGCTGACGGCCATGCCAATTTTCATGAGCCTTGCCCCGTGGCCGGTATCGGCCAGTCGAGACAGCATGATTTGCGCGAAAAAACCGGCCAAAAAAGCCGATGCGGTAATTGTGCCGACTTCGAATTCCGTAAAGCCAAAAATCGCGCGTAGCTGTGCGAGCAGGGTAAAGATGGCGGCATAACCACCCATGAGCACGGTGCTGAGAATATAAAGCGCGCGCAAAGTGAACTCCTTTGGGAACCGCGTCATTAAAATAGTAGGCGATTTCTTGGCGTCGTCATTCTAAAACAGTCTTTGATACCATGCTCGTGCAGAATTGATTGATTTTTGCTTAATTTCGATTGCGCATCAGATTTCCGGTATGATGGAACGCTTGACAACGTTGTCATGAGCGGACATCGGACGACCTGCGACTGGAGAAATCGTATCTATAATCTGCAACATCGTTTCATAACCCACCCAACGATTGGGCCCGTCATTGTGTTAGTGAGTCTGATTTGGGCAACTTTTTTTTCGACCGTAATATCAGCCAATGATGACGTTGATGTCTTGAGGGCTGGCGTGGTTGCCGAGGATTGGGGCGGGCAAGGTGCGCTCTCGTTTTTTGATGAATATAGTGATCCGGCTTACGGCGATTGTACTAATGAGTCAAAGGGTACAGAAACCTGCCCAAGTGTTGATTGGGACGTCGTTCAAGATGCCGCGCGTGGCGAGGTTTTGGAAGTCCGCTACTCGGGCGATGCGGGTCACGCGGGTTTGGTGGTCGGGCCTGGTAGTCCGGTGGATATCAGACGCTATGCACAAGGTGAACTTACTTTCGATATCAACCTAATCGATCTTGGCAAGGTGAGTCAGTTTTACATCAAAGTTGAAAGTGGCGATGCAAACTCTGGAGAGTTGCAGGTGCCTGGGCTATCGATTCAAGCTGGGTGGCAAACCGTGTCGATTCCGGTGAGCACGCTAACGGCCAGCGGCGCCCTACAGTTGAGTGGTATTACCGCACCGGTTGTCTTTTTTCCTGGATTTCGAACGGGCGCGGGTCTGCGTTACCGCATTGATGCGATTCGGTTTACATCTGGCACGGGTGAACCCGCGACGCCAGGGCCCGTTGACACGGTTGAATATCAACTTAAGGCTTTTGGTGCCGGAACAGTTGCCGACCGGATTAATCCAGCGAGTTATCGTTGCGTTTTTGATTATGGCAATTGGATCTATAACGCCGGGGTTGTAGAACCGGGTATCGCGGGTTGTAATACGGCCACTCAGACCCCAACCGGGGCGCCGACACCAAGAATACCTCAAGTGGTTGAGCCAGCCTCGCTCAAGCCGACTGCGACGCATCGTTGGTGGGGGTCTATACCGTTTCTCGGGGAGATGCGGGTCGATAATACGTCAGATGCAGCCTACATTACGCCCGATCCTATGATCGCAAGAATCACAGAACGCGGCGTGCGCTTAATGGGCATCCCCGGCGGGCTCTCGCTTACCGGTGATGGTTTTCTGTATAGCTTGCCCGATCCGTTTGCCGAGGTTTTTGATGGGATTGCCGTTGGCCATTCAGAGCATTCCGACTTAAACGCTTTTATGAAAGATGCCAGCGCCGGCTCCGTGACCGTGCAGTGGCTGGCCGGTACCGAACCCGTGATGGAAGCCGTCTTTACGCATGGCTCGCCGCACGTGTTTTTCAAGGTTTTGAGTGGTCACCTTGTGTTACGCACCTTGCGAGGCGACGGCGGCGAGAAGGGGATCTTTCTAGATGCGCCGCAGCGCCTTGGACTTTGGACGTCTGTGGCGGGCAATCGTAACGACTTTCTGGTAACGGGCGCGGGTGATACGTCGTTTGAAGACATCGCGGGTCGCGAGATCACGGTAAAGGATGACACGGGCCAGATCACGGTGACCTGGTTGCCCAATGATTCGGGTTCGGATGTGCCCTCGGCCGTGGTCGAAGCGTTTTCGTCGAGTGCCGATGTAGCGATTGCCAGCGTTGAGATTGATTATACGGTGGATCGCAGCACGAATGATGTGACGATTCGCCACCGGTATCTGGATGCTTCCGGTGCGCCCGCGAGCACAATGATGGGACTGCATCCCCTGCACTGGAAATTCTCGGAACCGCGCGAAACCATCGCGACGGCGCGGAGCGCGCGCGGGTTGATTAAGTTTACGCTTGGCAGTGGGTTCAGCTACACGCTACCCGCGGTCGGGGTTTTACCCACTTTGCCGGTACTGGCTGATTCGCTTGATCTTGCGCGATTGGGTGAGTTCATTCAGGCGTTTACGGAAAGAGGTTCCGCAAGTTGGAACGATCGCACAGATACCTACTGGAGCGGAAAGAACTACGGCAAGGTCGCTGAGCTGGCAGCCTTGGCGCGGACAGCAGGTTATGTTGCTGAAGCGGATGAACTGATCGCTTGGCTCAAACTACAGCTTGAAGATTGGTTCTCCGCTGAGCGTGATGGCGCCTTGGATACCCAGCGTTATTTCGTCTATGACGCGCAATGGAGCACGTTACTCGGGATGGAGGAGTCGTTTGCAGCGCATCAGATGCTGAACGATCACCACTTCCACTATGGCTATTTTGTGCGGGCTGCCGCCGAGATCTGTCGAGTCGATCCAGATTGGTGTGGTTCTGAAAATTATGGGGCGATGATTGAATTGCTCATTCGAGACTATGCGGCGGGACCGGATGATCCGTTATTCCCACCCTTGAGAAATTTTGACCCCGCGAATGGGTTTTCATGGGCATCCGGGGCGGTCAACTTTGTCCGCGGTAATAACAACGAATCAACCTCTGAGGCAGCGAACGCCTATGGGGCGATTGTTTTATATGGCCTGGCGACGGGTAATGAGGCCTTGGTCGAGCGCGGTTTGTATCTGCAGGCATCGACATCGGCTGCCTTCTGGGAGTACTGGAATAACATTGATGGCTACCGTGCGCCTGGGACGACTGAGGATAATTTTCCGATCGGTTATAACAAGTTAACAACATCTATTATCTGGGGCGATGGCGCGGTCTTCTCAACTTGGTTTAGTCCTTTGGTTGCGCATATCCTCGGGATTCAGGGTCTGCCCTCCAATACGTTGACGATGCACGTAGGCCTATACGCGGACTATATGCGGGACTATGTAACGCTTGGATTATCAGAGTCGAGCAACGGCAAGCCTTCCGGGCTTGGGGCCGATGAATGGCGGGATCTGTGGTGGAACCTTTGGGCACTGGTCGACGCCGAGGCGGCAATTGCCGATTATGAATCGGTCTCCGGCTACACGCCCGAAGCCGGCGAAACCAAAGCGCATACCTATCACTGGCTGCATACCCTGCGCGCGCTAGGTCAGCTGCGCACGGGTACGGGGTCGATTACGGCGGATTATCCTGCTGCCATGGTGTTTGATCACGAGGCATTACGGCATTATGTGGTTTATAACTTTAAAGCTGAGCCCTTGACGGTCACATTTAGTGATGGTCACTCGGTAACCGCAGCTGCCGGCTTTTCGGTCAGTGATAATCAGACACAACCCCTGGACTCCGATGGGGATGGCGTCTATGACGATCTTGACGTTTTCCCAGCCAACGCCAATGAGTGGCTTGATACCGATGGTGATGGCATTGGGAACAATGCGGACCCCGATGATGATGACGATGGCTTCAGTGATGAAGCAGAAGCGCTTGATGAAACAAATCCCTTGAGCCGTTTCTCATGCAAAACCGGATGCTTTAGCTTTGACGTTGACGAAAGTTTAGCCGCCAAACCGCTGACAGATGGATTGCTTGTGATTCGACATTTGTTTGGCTTTAGCGGCGCCGCCTTAACTTCGGGTGCAGTTGCCGATGGTGCGGTGCGAGGTGCCTCCGAGGAGATTGTTCTGTATTTAACAGATGCTAATTCTGAATTGGATATTGATGGTGACGGTGCGACCAAGCCGCTTACCGATGGCCTACTACTCATCCGATATTTGTTTGGTTTCACTGGTGACGCATTGATCTCAGGTGCAATTGGTGCAGGTGCTGAACGTAATACTGCCGATGCTATCGAGACCTATATCCAGGCACGTCTGCCCAAGGAATAATTTGCTCGCAGCCGTGCGGTGGTTCGATCAATTCAGGATATTGGTTTACAGGCGTCGAAGGCGTGTTGACAGGGACCCTGTGCCCAAGGTTTCGCTAGGGGGGACGCCCTAAACAGATGCGTCCTGGTGGGTCGGGTGTGGTTCTTTAAAGCGGTCTGGTCAGCGGTTCTCCACAGGCCGTGTCAAACAGCGGTGACGCCTTGGTGATTGCGCGGATTAAGTTGGCCTATTGCCATCTCGGGCAACGGCACTGCGCGCCACCGCGAGCCCTCTGAAGATTTAAATTGACGCAATGGCCTCAAGCAGAGACTATTAAACAGTGCAGAACAGTTCTATCGAGGAGGAGACAACATGTCGGTAAAGTTTAAGAGTTTTACGGAGAGTACCAAAGAAGATTGGGAGGCCATGGGCGCGTACAACCGCGAGCATGAAGAACATCGCTCGATTGCGATTTTAAATCATTTGAAATTGTTGGACACCCCGTGTGGCTTTCCGGTCACCCGGTTTCAACATTCTTTGCAGTCGGCGGAGCTGGCAGCAGAGGCGGGCGAGGATGAGGAATACGTGGTTTGCGCGCTGCTTCACGATATTGGCGATACCTTGGGTACGGTCAATCATCCGGATGTCGCGGCTGCCATTCTCGAGCCTTTTGTCTCCGAAGAAAATCTATGGATGGTGAAGCATCACGGCATTTTTCAGGGCTTAAACTTCTTTCACCATATCGGCTTAGACCCGAACATGCGCGATGCGTATAAAGACAGCCCGCACTTCGAGCGCACGGCGCATTTCATTGCGGCTTACGACAATATTGCCTTTGACTATGAAAAGCCGGATTTGTCACTGGATCTGTTCGAGCCGATGGTGCGCCGGGTCTTCTCTAAAGTGCAGCGCAGCGTTTATACGCGCAAACAAACGGCCTAAATCAGGCCGTTATCTGGCTGCTCAGCCAGCGCGCGCTGAGCCCAATTGGTCCGCTTTAAGCGGGTACTGCGACCTTTGCTGGGCGTTTGCCATTTGGGCCGTACAAATTAACCTGTAAGCTCGAAATGGCGTGTACCAAGGGGTTCGGCGCAATCGTTTGTTTGCCGGTCCAGGCGATGTTTGGGAAACGGTCAAAAATCCGCTCGAAGGCCATGCGCAGTTGCATCTTAGCAATGCGAGCCCCAAGACACTTGTGCACGCCGTGGCCGAACGCAATGTGCTTCTCAACGTTATCCCGGTGCAAGTTAAAGGTGTTGGGGTCGGGGAAGATGTCTGGGTCGCGGTTGGCGGCGCCGTACCACAGCACCACTTTTTCATCTTTGGCAATGCGCTGACCATTGAGCTCGGTGTCTTCTGTGGCGGTTCGGCGCATGTGCATCACCGGTGACACCATCCGCAAAGCTTCCTCCGACATTTGTGGGATGAGGCTTGGATCCTTCAGCACCATGGCGCGTTGATCTGGGAACTCGGTCATCAAACGAATCGTGCCCGACAGCGAGTTTCGAGACGTGTCGTTGCCGGCGAAGATAATCAGTAGCCAAGAACCATCTAGAAACGGTTGTGGGAGCAGCTCGCCCTCCAACTTCGACCGAGCGATGACGCTTAAAAGATCGTTGCGCGGGTTGGCGCGTCGGTCTTTCATAACCGTTTCCCCATAGCTGAACATGTTGTTTACGATCGAGTTAAAGCGAAAGGGGAATAGGGGTTCTGAGAAAAATGTCTGCCAAGGATTGGTCAAGAATTGTGCTGCCATTTCCAAATGGTGCATCCAGACTTTGACCTTGGGTCGGTCCTGCTCATCAATGCCCAGCATTTCGCAGAGTGTGAACAACGGCAGCTCTTCAGAAAACAGTTTCACAAAATCAACTACCGGGCCTTTTTTTTCCATGTCATCCAGCAGGGCATCGATTTTAAGGCCAACCTTGTCTCGGATGGTGTCGACGTAGCCTGGAAAGAAAAATTCACTTTGTTGCATGCGCATTTCGCGGTGCAACGGTTCATCTAGATTGATAAGTGAGTTGAAGGCCGCTGGCACTAATTTTTCAGGACGCCAATACTTACGCTCAGCCACGCTCATATTGATGCTGCCACGTTGAGAGGAGAAAACCTTGTGCGCGAGTTCCGCTGCCTTGATGTCCTCATATTTCGTGACCGACCAAAAGCCTGAGAGCTTCTTGTCGGTTTTTGTCCACATGACGGGGGCTTCTTGCCGCATTCTCTCATAAGCATCGTACGGGTGACCTTTGGTCCAGGCCGCGGGGTCCCAGAACCGAAAGCCGTCGATCATGGGGTAAACTGGCTCGTGGAAGGCGGACTGTTGTCCAGAATCAATTAAAATTTCGTCGCTGATCAGGTTCACATGGGGCTCCGAGGCTAAGGGCTTACGTTCAGGGCACACTATCCTTGAAACGCAGGGGCCGAGCAATCCCTGATCACATTTAAAGTTCAAGGTACGTGAGACACCGAATCCTCGGAACAGCTTTTGGCGCTTTAGCATCGCTCCTTCGGGCACCTTATCTTCATCGGGCGCCTGATATAGAAGCTGCAGCCAACATGTAAAAGCTGTTATTAGAAGCTGTAATTAGAAGCTGTAAATAGAAGCTGTAATGAATCGAATGCCGGCGTGAAAGGCCCGACACATTTTGGGGCAGGCGATAACCTTTTGAGGTTTTTTAACTACCCTTGAGCGCGAAACGGTGGATGCTTTCGGTGCTGTTTTTATGCCCTGGGAGGGGCGACTGGGGTTTCTATCGGGGTATTGGCATTTGGCTATGACCCTCAAGGATAGATCCAAGAGGGTCAGCCAGTTTGTTTATTCGGCGGTGTAGAGGACTTCACACTGCTCAAAATTATCTGACAAGACTTCGTCAACCAGGGCCGAGGCTTCCCCCCAAATACGCATCCAGGGTGCGCCCGCATACGCTTCGTCAAGAATGCGACCGGAAGCGGCGGTTGAAGGACTTGCGGCTCTTAAATGAATCGCTTCGTGAACGCCGCCACCAATCGGCTGGAACACCCCAACATTGATTGTATGACCGGCTGCCCTAAGCGCAGTTTCTAGTTCGGCAATTTTATTGACATAAGGTTGAAGGTTTTCATTCGAAATTTTCAGTCTCCAAAGCCGCTCAAACCCTGGCTCTAAAGTATATTGCTTCAAGGGTTTGAACATAACGTTGTATTGCACTTCCCTGATGGCCATTAATTCGGGCGTTGCTTTCATTGCATCATATTTGTCGGTTGCGGCCATGGCCTCCTCAAAGGAGTTAAAGCCGTTAAAAATAAACATCTGGCCGGGATAATCGTGGCCGGTCTTGGTGACGCAGGCACCTGCAACGGACGAACCGATCGCTTGAAAAGGCGCTGGGTTTTTCTTCAGCATAGCAATGTATGCCTCAGGGTCCTTTGCTTGTACCATCAAGGCGACGAAAGCGCCGTCCCCAACGGGGACATCGGCATGATGATCTGCCAATGCTGGCAGCGACAGCAGAGCGATTAATAAAACGGTAACGGTTCTCATTACGAACTCCTATTTTTGATGGGTTCGAAAAATTTAACGCAAAATGAGGTTTTAAACCAGAGCGTGCATCAGCCTGGATCCAGTCCGCGCAATACGTCAAAGCCTCAAGGGCGGCGCATTGGCTGATGACAAGGTCTCGGCGCTTTTAAAACAGGCTCGTAAACAACCTAAACACCTTTCCTAAAAGTTGTCGTAGCAAGGGCCTTTTATCGAAAGCCCGCTCATAAAAGCCCGCTCATAAAAGCTCGCTGATAAATGCCCGCCGCTAAGCAACTTCCCTTAAGCGCCTTCTCATAAGCGCCTTCACATAAGAGGCTTCGCATAAGAGCCTGCCTATAAAAGACTCGATTCGAAGCCGTTTTTAAGATGGCAGAACCAATTTGATGGGTGGCCTCGAAGCTTGAAATTACGATACCCTTATTGGGTACTTCGAGTGATGGGGTAACCCGGCTGTTGGGCCTGCAGCCCCAACGCCTGGCGGTGATCGCGTTTCCACGCAATTCAATCGAGCGATGCTACAGCCTGCCGACAGAAGCGTTGCCGGAAGGCATTGAGTTTTCGAGTTACGGTAAACGGCTCGTGTTCGGATCAACCCTGGCCAATCATATTGCGGTTTATGCCGTTGAGGGGATGGTCCTTGAGCGATCGCCCTTTGTGACGCCGGTTGGTGAGGGGCATGCAGTGTTGGGCATTAAGCGCTCGCAGATTTCGCGCGGGGCCTCGCCGTCTAAGATTGCACCAATAGTGCAGCTTTACTTCGGGATTTTGGCAGGCCATAGTCTCACTGAAGGCGAGCGTGATCTTGGAAGCGGCGTTGCCTCGCCGGTGCTCAAAGTAAGCACTTTGTTGCTTGTCAGCGAGCGGTTGATGCAAGGTCTTTAGAATTTGTTTGCGGGACAAGGAAAGCATGCTCCAGTCATTTGATCAATTAGCGCGGCGTGAAGACATTGTCGCGGCCTTATCAAAAGACGGCGGGGTCATCGTTACAGACGTCGCGCCGATGGCATTGTTGGATCAAATATTGGCGGATTTCCGAGAGCCTTTTGAGGCCGAAGGACACAAGTTCGCAAATGATTTTAATGGGTACAAAACCCGTCGGCTGGGCGCCATCCTAGGAATTTCGCGGGCAGCGGCGGATTTGATTGCCCATCCATTGGTCATGGAGGTTGCTGACGCCATTTTAAAACCGCACTGCAGCAGTTATCGGATTGGCAGCAGTACTGCAATTGAAATACTCGGTGGTGAGGCTGCCCAAGAATTACACCGCGACGACACAATCTATCCCATGCGGATTCCTGGGGTCGAACTGCAGATCGGCGTGATGTGGGCGCTGGATGATTTCACGATTGAAAATGGTGCGACCCATGTGGTCCCAGGCAGTCAAGACCTTCGGGATATTGAGCGCATTATAGAGGGCGACATTACCCAAGCAGTCATGTCAAAGGGGTCTGTTTTATTTTATCTTGGATCAACCGTCCACGGGGGCGGCGCAAATGATACTCAGAGCCCGCGTCGCGGTTTGATTACAACTTACAGCCTGGGCTGGTTACGCTCCGAAGAAAATCACTTTTTGACGGTTCGACGCGAAGTTGCTGACAGCTACCCAGAGACGGTGCGTCGTTTAATGGGCTACTGGCCGTACGATAAATTTTTAGGGTCTTATCCGGGTGATCCAGAAGACGGTTGGTTCGACACCTGACGCGAGCTCTATCTTGGATGGGGGCGCGGCACCAGGCGGTGCATTCAGCGGTGATTGTTGTTGTGCGCTTGATGAGCATGTGGCTGTTACCGACGCGTGTCGTAAGGTTTATGCGCTGCACGAAATTTACCGGTCTCTTTAAGGCTGAAGGCCGGGATTTAGGAGTACCAAGTGGCCGCCAAGCCAATCGCCTCAGCACCCCAATATTAGAATCGATATCGGAGCTTGACGGTGAAGTTGTCGGCCTGAGGGTTATCCCATGGCCTTTGATAAAGTTTGCCCAAGCGGTCTTCGTCATCGAGTTCAACGATTCTGCCCCCTTTGGAATAGACCACGTACAGGTAGGCCAGCGGCAATACTTCGTAGCGATACCGAACTTGGAAGGCTAAATCACTCAAACTAAATGGGGACAACGCGACATCAACCGGCGTCAAACCGCCTTCTAGATCGCCAAGATAGGCGCTCGGCTGTCTTGCTGTGAAGGCCACCATTTGGGCTTTGACTCGCAGTTCATGCTTGTCGCCACCAAACCAGTTCATGGAAACAACGGTGGTGCGCTGCTTTCGTTTGTAGATGCCGAGTAAGTTATCCTCAATCCAATTGAGCCAATCGTCTTCATAACCATGTTCATACATCAGCGTAAAATTTAGATTGTCCTTAGGGGAGAAACTCGCTTTTGCGCTGTAGGTTGTGGAATATCCCAAGGCTGAATACCACTCAGAGCCTTTGCCTCGATTGAACTGCAGGCCGTAATTAAAAAATTTATTCGATGGGCCCATCAAATGCAGCTGCGTGCCGTAATTCACAGGTTTATTAATCGCAGGTGCGGCAAGACTGTCTCTTGTCGTCCAAAAGTCTTTACCCTTTGTGCGATAAAAATTCTCGATTCTAAAGCCCGCAGTATTTTTAAAACTTCCGCCATAGGCGAATTGAATAGATTTACCGGCGGTTGAAAAATCGGCATTGGTTTCAACAGAAATATTGGCGTTAATTTCGGTCGCGAGCAGCATGGACGAGGCGTCAAAGTCGGTGAATTTCCAGCCATTGTGACTGCCGGCATAGGCCCAGTTGTTGATCATCTGGTAACCCATATCATTGATATCAACCTGGTCATCGAAAAACATAAGGCTTACATCATGCCAGCGGCCTTTGTTCGGTGAAGCGGTGATGCCTAATCGAAAGGCCTCTCCCGAGGTGTGAGTGTTATCAATGCCTTGGTTAATAGAAGAGCCCATTACAACGGTTGCGACTCGCAAGGTGTCGGTGGGCCGGTAGATCAAATCTAAGGAGTGCACGATTGCGTCTCGGTCCAAGACAGGCCGTTCGGCGTAGGTCCCTAAATAGCCAAGGGAATACTGCGCACCATTCTTCTTCAGGCGGACAGCGTAAAAATCGTTACCTTGGCTGTAGGCTGGGTCGGCTTCAGACGCGCCTAAAAACCCAAAATCGAAAGTTTCATTTTGTTGTGTATAGCGTAGGGCATAGTCGATGTCCGTCACGCCGACTTGGCTGGTCTCGCAAGTGCTTTGCAATTCCGGTGCGTAGCTTGCGCAATTGTAATCGGGGGCAGATCCAATGCGCCGAGTGTTGATGATGTAGAACATCTCGTTACTTTTAACATCGAATAAAGAATGGTTTTCCGAGAAAAAAGGCCGCTTATCAGAGTAGTAGGTCTCGCTAGAGGAGAAATTTACCACTAGCTCATCGCTTTCTACTTGACCAAAGTCGGGGTTGAACGCGATGTTGAGCTGTTTGCCGGAGTCGATCTTCCAAAATACCTCCATACCAACCTTGGTATCGACCTTATCCAGAATCCGGTCCTCGGTGACATTAACAAACGGGAAAAAATCCAACTTCGAAACGCTGTAGTTCTGAAACGTGTAATCATGAAACAGCGACATGAATTTCTCTTGCCTTGGGTTGCCCTTGATGGAGGTATTGACTCGGCCTTCCGTGACCACCATCCGCCAAAAGGCCAACTTCACGTTTCTGAAGTCCCCGCTCTGCGCTTTCATGGGCGCGATGCTCCAAGGGATAAACACTTCCGCGAACCACGCATCGCCCTCTATGTGCGTTGCCGAGTCCCAATCCGAATCCCAGTCCGTATTGCCTTCGTTTTCATTGCGATAGATGCTGTCGCTGATGGAGCCGCCTGCTGAAACCGAAAAGCCGTAAGCGGTGAGGCCATTGCCGTCAAAGTCAATCGAGACCCCAGCCTTGTCAACATTGGCTCGTTCATCATCGCGCTGATGTTGGTTTGCGCGGATTGTGTCGTTGCTTTGCTCGTTAATGAAACCAAAGTACATGCCGTTTTCATCTTCTAGGATCAACACTTTTTGAAAATGCTTTGGGGCGGCAAGGGTGAAGGGGATCGATTCGTAATATTTGGTCCACTCACGGGCGGTAGACCATGCGGCCTCATCTAGAACACCATCGATCCTGATTGCCTCTGAAAGTTTGAGGCTTTCTGAAAAGGTCGGGGCATTGAGCAGTAATAAGCTGAGCAGCACGGCAAGACGCGAAACAGGGGATAACGAAAGCAATTGCAGGACTCCTAAACTAATTGGATCTAACGCGGATGATGTAATCCGAAGCGCGCGTGATGCCCGCCAAGCCAGTGATCCTAGCGGCTTTGCGGTTCACAGGGTATCGCGCGCGATGCGCTGGTCGCGGTCCGTCGAAAGCTTTGGCAAAAAAATGAAACGCGACTAAAACCCCATTAGTGAGATGGTATCGCGGCAAGTAGCGGCATGGCAATTGGTCTGTTAAGCCGTTTTGCCAGGTCATTTAACGCGTTGGTCGCCCAGACCCTGCTGAATCGCGCTTGGGTCGCGTTGGCGATCTCGGAAAGCCTGCGCTTTGCCGTCATATTGAACTTGATGGCGTTGCCCTACGATAGACCTGCTGAAGCCATTAGTTTGGGCAAGGCAGGCGGCCCGTTCCTGCGAACCAATATCGAACCTTCATTGCATTGAATTCTCAGATTGCAGAGTCTGAAGCCTAAGCGCTCAAAATAAGCAGCGTCCAACGTAAAACGATAAGAGGATTCAAATGATGAAGATACAAGGACTGTTAGTCGCTGCGCTTACCGCTGCATCTTTTTCTGTGTTGTCCGATGACCATATGGCGCCTGAGACGGCCTATGGCATGGCTTACCAAATCACGGCAACCAATCCAGCAGCCGTGGTCGGGTCGATGAATCAATTCATGGCGTCGCCCTCGGGCCAAAACAACCCGGTCAGCGTAAGTTTGGTTCAAAACATTAGTAATGGCGATAACATGGCGACGCATCAAATTAATGTTGTCTACCCATCGCTCGAGGTGATGACGCAATTGAGTGCTGCCAATGCGCAATCTGCAGACTGGATGCGCTATATGACAACACTTAGTCGATCTGCGGACTCGGTATCAGAAAACATGTTCAGCATGGAAATGGCGAAACGAAATGCCAATCTTTCTGCGCAAGCAGGCACGGTGTCGATGCTCACCCTTATGTCCGTGTCTGATCCAGGCACCTTCATGAAAGCTTTTCAGAAGCTGATGGCCTCCAGCGCGGCGAGCGACTTTCCGGGTGATATTTATTTTGGTCGCATTATCGGTGCGGGGGAAAATCCAGCAACACATTGGGTTAATGCGAGTGCACGCAACCTGTCTGACTTGATGTCGGGTAATGAAGCGCTGATGCAGTCTAGGGATATGGCCGCTTATCTGCGGGCTGTGAGTGATGCCCGCGCCGTACAGTCGGTATCGATTCAGCGTACGGCATTGTCGTTTCCGGCCGCGGATATGAATTAAACCGGCTTTAAACGAGTCTCAGGCCTGTTTGCTGGGTCTGAGGCGTCCGTTGTGCAGCTTATGGATTCAGTTGCTTCAACGCTTGGCGCTTCGTCGCCCTTTTTGCCACAATGCAAGGAAAAAGGGTTAAGGGGGAGGTTATGCCAGTACTTCAGTTAAAGGCCATTGAAACGCTGTGCTTCGACGCACTCTCACGCGCCGGCGCGAGTTTCGATCAAGCGTCAGCGGTTGCCCTTGAATTGATGGATGCCGAAGCAGAAGGCATTCGCAATGTCGGTCTCGGTTATATCCATCTTTATTTAAAGCACCTAAAGTGCGGCAAGATCCTAGGCGACGCTGTGCCCAAGATTGTTCGTACATCTGACGCCAGTACCGTCATCGATGCAGGCTTTGGCTTTTGTCATACCGCTTATTTGGTTGGGGAGGCGCGCCTGATTGCTACTGCCAAGGCGCAAGGGATCGGTATTATGACCATTCATCGATCTTCTTCGGCGGGTGTTCTCGGTTGGTTTGCGCGTCGGCTTGCGCAGCAGGGTCTTGTTAGCCTCGTGTTCGCTAATTCGTCCAAAGCGGTCGCGGCTCATGGTGGCAAGGTGCCTTTTTTCGGTACCAATCCCTTCGCGTTTGGTTCGCCACGAGATCAAAGTGAGCCGGTCGTCTTTGATATGGCAACCGCCTCAACGGCGCGGGTGAACATTGTGCGTGCGGCAGCGGAAGGCAGGCCCTTGGAAGCAGGACATGCTATCGATCAGCACGGTGAGGCAACGGTCGATGCAGCCGCTGCGCTACGCGGCGCACAACTGCCAGTGGGCGGTCCCAAAGGGTTCGGCTTGGGGTTGATGGTCGACTTGCTCGCGGGGGTTTTGACCGGCAGCAATTGCTCCTATGAAGCATCCATGTTTGCCAATGAGGAAGGCGGCCCGCCGAATGTTGGTCAAACCATCATTGCGATGGATCCCGGATTCTTTTCAACGGGGTATCTCGCGCACTTGGAGTCGATGTTGGCGGCTCTAACCGCTGGTAACACGGTCAGGGTGCCTGGTCAGCGCCGAGGCGACCTGCGAGCCAAGCACACCGAGTTTGGCGTTGAGGTGCCGCAAAGTTTGTTGGACACCATTGCCGAGCTTTCTAGCTGAGTGGGTTCTAGGAGTCGTTCGTTGGCTCGAGATCGACTGTTGCAAACGCCTTAAAAAGGGGTGTTTTTTGGGCTTATAAATTCGTGCTAAAAGCGCTTGACATCATCGCTATGCAAGCACACATTGGCGAAATTATAAGAATAAAAAACTGGACCTTTTACCGATGCGATCTGATGTAGTTATTGATGGGCTGCAATACAATAATTGGGATCGCGCGTTGTTCCAAAAAACCCGTGATGGCGGTGTGCATGTGGTGCATGTCACGGTGTCCTATTGGGAAGACTTCCGAGAAACCTTACTCAAAATCACCGAATGGCACCGCCATTTTGTAAACCATAGCGATCTGATTATGCCGGTCAAAACGGCGGCGGATGTGCTCGAGGCGCAGCGCAGCAACCGCTTGGGGATCGTTTTCGGCTTTCAAAACTGCTCACCGATTAATGATGACCTCGGTCTTGTGCAGGTGCTCCATGAGTTAGGCGCCCGGTTCATGCAGCTGTCTTACAATAACCAAAGCCTTTTGGCGACGGGTTGCTACGAAGACGAGGATTCCGGCATCACGCGTTTTGGGAAGCAGGTGATCCAAGAGATGAATCGGGTCGGTATGGTGATCGATATGTCGCATTCCGCGGAGCGGTCCACCTTACACGCCATCGAGCTATCTTCGCGACCTATTGCCATTACCCATGCCAACCCTGCTTTTTACCATCCGGCGTTGCGTAATAAATCCAATACCGTGCTCGATGCCTTGGCTGAGTCGGGGGGAATGCTGGGTCTGAGTCTATATCCGTTTCACCTAAAGAATGGATCAGCCTGCACCTTGCAGAGTTTTTGCGAAATGATAGAGCAAACGGTTGAACGAATTGGAATCGATCAGCTCGGTATTGGTTCTGATCTGTGTCAAAACTGGGGCTATGACACCCTTGAATGGATGCGCAGTGGGCGCTGGACGTTTGTTGCCGACCATGGGGAGGGCAGTGCAGCCGATCAACGCTGGCCGGATCAGCCTGAGTGGTTTCAAGGCTCCAGCGACCTGCCGAATATAAAAGCCGGCCTTGCGCAGCGGGGTTTTAGTGAAGTCGATATCAATAAAATAATGGGTAATAACTGGCTCAGATTTTTTCAAGCGTCATTCGGGCCCCCTGCAACCTCAGACGCTGTCTAGCCCAGATGACAACCTCAATCACCGATCAATTGACCCGCGCAGACAATGCCATTGGGGCGGTCTTTGATCCTAGGGTTAGCACTGTAATCGATGATGGCGCCGCGCTAACCCTAAGGCCGGCCGCTGTCGTGATGGACCTTGACCGGCTCGGCATGATGCAGCCATCGCGCTTAAGTTTTATGCGGACCTTGGTCCGCAGAATGGTGCAAGAAGCTTGGCGGATTACCGAAGAGCGCTTTGCGCTCGATAATGATGGCTATGGCGAGGCAATCTATTGCCTGGAAGCAGGCGCTGAGTCCTATCGGTTTGTGGTGTTTTCCAGTCCGCTTGAGAAAGCGCATCGCAATGATCGCGTGATCAGTAACCAATGGGATTTAACCATGGCATTGGTTCGAGGGAATTTGTCGGATGCGCAACTCGATCAGCTCCGGCTTAATGTACCGTTGCAAGAAGCCGGAAGAATGGAAGAAACTGTGTTGGTGTTGTCTCGGGCCAACAGAAGCGCGCGATCTTTCGCAGAGGTGGTTGCGGCTTTGGCAGCCGGGCAACAACCGGACGTGGAGCGCTTGAAAATTGCGGGGTACCTGTGTCGAACAACCGCTGTTTATGGCAGCGGTAAATTTGGCATGGCAGGTTGGCACGTTGTGAAAACCAGTTGCCGAAGCTTCAGAACGCCGTTTTCAGGAGAAATGTTTACCTGCTACATGCTGCGCCATTTTTCGTGTCGGCAGGTGGAACACATCGCGCGCCAGCGATCGCCCGGTTCCGCTGTGACCCTAGCGCCAGAGATCGAACGCTATATCGGTATTGGGAATGCCACCGGGTTGGGAATGGCGCCTTTTCTGATTAAACATCCCGTTTTGATCAGCCATTGGATGACCCAGCGGGAAATTGCCTTAGCGCGGATAATGAGTCAAACAGACTGTGATGCGCCAAAGCTGTGCGCCCTGCAATCCATGCTGGAACAAGTCGTGCAGCATCTCCAAGAGACGACCGTTGCGGCTGATTATCAAACGAGTCGTAACCAAATTCTGATTGCGGCTTGCCTTGCTTTGATCTCGAAAGTGGCGCAGCCAGTATTTAGTGATGCGCTTAAGCGCGGAGGATGGCAGGTCTTGCAGACCTTTGTTGAGGACCACTATGGACCGGCTGCCGAAGAGCTCGTGCAAGTGTTGTTGTTCGAGCTTTATCCACACTTGGTCGACTCCCTAGAAGAATCAATGGCGGCGGATGAGACTTTAGATCTTGACTCGGGCATGACGTTGATTGAACTTTTGGTGTTGCTCGAAACCCACTACGACTGGGCTTTGAATATTGATTTTAACGACCCAAATCACCACGCACTTTTTTGGTACCGCTCTGAAGAGAAGATGGAGCCAAGGCTAGGCGATCGAGCCTGTGACGCTGGAGCTGAACGCGAACTACCACTGCTTATCGCGCTGGGCGTGCGGCAATGCTTTGATGCGATTCAAAAATCCTTGGCCGAAAATCCGGAAAGTCTCGTCGTCGACTTTTTGATCGAGCATCCCGATCAATTGGCAACCGTCCGGCGAGTTCAAACGCTGTGCGGACTGCCATACGGCGATATTCGAGGCAACTTGTCCGATCGTAACTTAGAACCCATGCATTTGCTCCGGGCCAAGCTGTCGTTTTTTGGCGTTGGGAAATTTGATCCAAAGTCAAAGCTTTGGGTGCGCAACACCATGTTTCAGGGCGCGCCGATCATTGAGGACCTATCACAGGATATCAATCCAGATCATTGGTATTTCCCAACGGCGCCGGTGCTCTGATGTTGCGCGTCTCATACGGTGAGCTGCTCGCGCAGCTAAAACAATCGTTTGAGGCCTTTGGATATAGTTTAGGGGAGTATGAGAGCGCAGCGACCTGTGTACTGTCCTTAGAGTTATGGGGATTCGGAGGACTTGCTTTGCTTGAGGCGGCCTTGCCCAGTTTAGAGCTACACAAGCAGTGGGCGCCGGCGGTGACTTATGAGTCCAACGCGCTGATGCTGGATTGTTATCAAGGTAGTGCGCTGTTTGGTTTGATTCCGAGTCTGGAACTGATTTACGTGAAAGCGCGTCAGCATGGGGCCAGTCGGGCAACGCTATTGAACTGTACCGAGCCTGAATTTGTGTTGCCGCTGCTCATGCAGATTTGTCAGCGGGGTTATTACGCCAGCATTTATTGGCCGAGCACTGAGGATCCGACCCATTTGCGGTGGGTACTGTTAGAAGGTGATGTCAGCGGCATTCGGGTGGATTCAAAAATTTGGCAGGCCAGCGCGCCGCTTGAGACAAGCGTTAGCATCGAGGTGGCCCGATCCGATAGTGAATTCAGCCCAGATCATTCAGATCCGGAAGGGCAAGGGTTGTCGTTGCAGGACCATTGGGGCAATGCAGCGCTGCAGGCTTTGTTTGAGGAGCGCTATATGTCGAGTGTGACAATCGACCCTTGGTTATGGAGCAGGCTGCAAGACCTAGGCAGGCAGGTCTTGGTGCCGTCAAGCGAGGCTTCACGCTCGGGGGCTGGCGCAGACTGAGCGCGTAGTTGAGGGGCTAAAGGTCATTCACTAAACCGAACGTTACAACGAAACACGAAACCAATTCAAAAATAAGGATGTAGTGTGCCCTTTGGATTACTTAAGTACGGTTTGCGCAAGCAGCACCCAGGCCAACATCATTTCACGCCAACCAAGCCGCTGAAGTCGCACTATGATGTCGTCATCATTGGGGCCGGTGGGCACGGCTGTAGCATTGCCTACTATCTCGCAAAGCAGCACGGGATTACGGATATTGCACTCATCGACAAGGCCTACCTAGGCGGGGGCAATACCGCGCGCAACACGGCGGTAATCCGATCGAACTATTTAACGGAGTCTGGGGTTAACTTCTACCGGGACTCGGTCGAGCTTTATCAGGGTTTAAGCAACGAGTTTGGCTACAACATTATGATGGAGAATCGTGGGCAGCTTACGTTAGCCCACAGCGATGCGGCCATTCGGAGTTTTCGCTGGCGCGCCGAAGTGAATCAGCATCTTGGGGTGCGGTCGGAACTGGTGGACCGGCAAACGATTCGAGAATTGGTTCCGAATTTAAACCTGTCAGAAGATTCCCGCTTTCCCATTTTGGCCGGTTTGTGGCATGCCGATGGCGCCACGGCGCGTCATGATGCGGTGGTTTGGGGCTATGCGCGCGGCGCCTGTCAGCGCGGGGTTGAATTGCACCAATTAACCGAGGCTCAAGGCATCGAGATAGACGCCGGTCGGGTCGTTGGCGTGCGGACGAATCGCGGCAAGATTGCCTGCGGGGCGGTGGTGCAAGCGGTTGCAGGCGCAAGTTCCGTGGTCGGCAAGTTGGCAGGCATCAAGCTACCCATCCATTCGTTTCCGCTGCAGGCCATGGTTACCCAGCCGTACAAGCCGGTTTTAACGCCGCATGTAAGCTCGCCCCATGTTCACGTGTATGTTCATCAAACGTCCCGAGGCGAATTCGTGATTGGCGGTGGCTCGGACCCGTATCCGTTGTACCACACCCGAGCAACCCTTGATCAAAGAGAGATTTTGTCTGCAGCAACCCTCGAGTTGTTTCCGTTTTTGGCCCAGGCCAAGGTGCTTCGACAATGGGCAGGCACAACCGATATGACGCCTGACTATAGTCCCATTATGGGGCTGAGTCCGGTTGAGAATTACTACTTGGACGCGGGATGGGGCACCTGGGGCTTTAAAGCCACGCCAATTAGCGGTAAGACCATGGCCGAGTTGGTCGCAACCGGCAAGGTCCCGGCGTTAATCCAGCCGTTTGAGCTGGAACGCTTTTACCGGTTTCAGCAAGTTAACGAGGCGGGTGCGACCGCCGCAAGTCACTGAGGAGCCTGTTATGAAATTACTACGCTGCCCGTTGAATGGACTTCGAAATATTGCAGAGTTTCTCTATGGCGGCGAAGTACATCCGCTAACAGACCCAAGCCATCACGGCGCGAGAGCCTGGGCCGAACAGGTTTTCTTTGACGACAATGCGGCCGGCTTGGTGTTGGAATGGTGGTGTCACCGGCCCACTTCTTATTGGTTTATTGCAGAACGCAACACCGTAACCGATCAAGTGCTTCGTACCTTTGCCAGTAGTGAGTACTACGTTGAAAGCGTGACCTTCAAGCGGGTAAGCAGCGGAGACCCAAATGCTTGAGCCGCGCGTTCCACCGCCTCGCCTGCCAGAGCCCTATGGACTGTGGGTTGACCGAAACCAAACTGTGACCTTCTCCTTTGAGGGCCAGTCCTATTCTGGTCTGCAAGGCGACACGATCGCCACCGCCCTTGCGGCGAACGGTCAGTGGTTACTCTCACGGTCCTTTAAATATCATCGGCCGAGGGGGTTATTGACCTTGGCAGGCCAAGACGCCAACACCTTGGTGCAGCTTTTATCAGATCCCAATGCGTTAGCCGATCGCGTTTCAATTACCGAGGGGCTGTTAGTACAGGCTCAGAACTTCAGTGGCACGCTCAAACGAGATCGCAATGCCATTCTCGGTTGGCTCGCGCCCTTTTTACCAGTGGCCTTTTACTACAAAGCCTTTTTTAGGCCTCGTGGTGTTTGGCAGCTCTGGGCACGATTTTTCCGAAAGCGGGCGGGGCTGGGGGTGATTGACCAGGCCTTTAAGCCCAAGCGGTTCGCGCAAAGCTACCGGCACTGTGACATTTTAGTGATAGGCGGTGGCGCGGCGGGTCTTGCGGCCAGTATTGCAGCAGCGGAGGCTGGTGCGGACGTTTTATTGGTTGATGAAAATGTGGTTTTGGGTGGGTCCTTGAATTACACCGACCCTGATCTAGACGAAAGTTCAGATACTGTGCAGCGGGATGCCTTGCTTGCGATCGTTGAGCAACTTGAAAACCTTGAAGTGCTGACCAGCGCGATGTGTAACGGTTGGTACGCCGATAATTGGATTCCGGTGGTGCAGGGCGAGCACTTGTTGAAAGTGCGCGCGCAGCAGGTTATTTTCGCCACCGGCTCCCTCGAGCAGCCGGTGGTTTTTCGCAACAACGATTTGCCCGGCATCATGATGAGCAGTGCAGCAATGCGTCTGGTTCAACTCTATGGGGTTCAGCCAGGTCAAAAGGGTGTTGTGGTCTGCGGCAACTGGGAGGGCTACCGGGCGGCGCTGATGTTAGCGGGCGCAGGGGTGAGGATTTCTGGCCTTGTAGATTTCCGAGTTAGGCCCGATGACGGTCATGACTTAATTGATGCGCTCGATTTAGCGGGTATTCCAATTTGGTTTGAGCACGGCGTAGATCAAGCGATTGCGTCGGTTGATCAAAACCACGTTGCGGGCGTCGATGTTGGACCGCTTCAAGCTGGTCAGGTGTTGCGGGATCGGGTCACGCGACTAACTTGTGATTTCGTTGCCATGGCGGGTGGCTATGTGCCGACGTACCAGCTTGCGTGTCAAGCCGGTGGACGATTGTTATACGACGATGCGCTCGCGGCGTTCTCCATCGCGGGATTGCCTGAGGATTGTTGGCTGGCGGGTTCGGTTAATGGCGTCTGGCATCAGGGGTCTGCGCACGCGGACGGGGTCCGAGCAGGTAAGGATGCGCTGCAGGCGTTGGGCCTGATTGCAGAACGTGGTGAGCCAGAACCCGGAACCGGCGAAGTTCTCAATTATGGATGGCCAATTTTTGAGCATCCCAAGGGTAAAGCGTTTGTCGATTTCGATGAAGATTTGCAGATTAACGATATTTTGAATGCAACGCGGGAAGGGTACGAGCACATCCAATTGGTCAAACGTTATTCAACGGCCGGGATGGGGCCTTCCCAGGGCCGACACTCGGCTTTGACGGTTGCAAGGCTCGTCGCGGCAGCAACCGGTAAGACAGTTGCTGAAACTGGGGTGACCACGGCCCGACCACCTTTTGCGGCCGAGCAGTTGGCGCACACCGCCGGCCGCGGCTTCTTCCTTAAACGTCATAGTGCGATGCACCATCGTCATGTCGAACTGGGCGCACAGATGATGCAAGCTGGAGCTTGGTTTCGGCCGGCGTTTTATGGCCCGGCAGCTGAGCAGAATGCGCGCATTCAAACTGAGATTCATCAGGTTCGGACTGGCGTTGGGATGATAGATGTCTCGACGCTTGGCGGCATTGAAGTGCGAGGGGTGGATGCTGCCGAGTTTTTGAATCGGGTTTACACAGGCGGCTTTAAAAAGCAGCCCATCGGTAAAGCGCGCTACGCCTTGCTGATCAATGAGGCGGGTGTCGTTTTGGATGATGGCGTCGCCTGCCGCCTGCATGAAAAGCATTTTTATGTAACAGCCACAACAGGCGGTGTCGATTCGATTTACCGAACTATGCTGAAGTGGAACGCGCAGTGGCGGCTCAAGGTTGATATTGCCAACGTGACCAGTGCGTATTGCGCGATCAACATAGCGGGGCCCAAGGCGCGTACTGTTTTGGCTCGGGTAGCCGAGAACGTAGACCTATCGCCGGAGGCGTTTCCCTATATGGGGGTGCGCACTGCGATGCTTGCTGGTGTGGCCGTTCGATTGATTCGCGTCGGGTTTGTCGGAGAGCTTGGGTTCGAAATCCACGCGCCCCAGCAGTACGGAGAAGCGCTCTGGGATCTGCTTATGGCGGCCGGCGAAGAGAGCGGGATTCAGCCCTTTGGGGTCGAAGCGCAACGCGGGCTGAGGCTGGAAAAGGCGCACATTATTGTTGGCCAAGATACCGATGCCATGACGAATCCGTTTGAAATTCAGATGGACTGGGCGCTATCGCGTAAGAAACCCTATTTTGTTGGACATCGAACGCTTCAGGAACTCGAGCAGCGCTCGTTAACGCGGGTCTTGGCGGGTTTTATGATTAAAGATGTCAATACGCCCCAGCCGCTGGAAAGCCATTTGGTATTGGACGGCAACGCAATGATTGGACGAGTGACGTCTTGTATGACGTCGCAGACGCTCAATGCCATCATCGGGCTGGCCTATGTGCCGGTTGCATTGGCTAAACCGGGTTGCCGTATCACGATAAAGGTCGATGACGGGCAGTGCGTCATCGCGGAGATTGTGCCGACCCCGTTTTATGACCCGGAATCCCATCGCCAGGAGCTTGAATCATGACCACAACTGATTTGATGCGCCTGCCGCAGGCGCTGGCGCGACAAAGCCCGCTCCATCGTCAACACTTAAGCTGTAGGGCGAGCCTTGCGGAATCTGCGCTTGGCCTGATGCCAGCGCGTTATGGTGATCTGGCAACCGATACCGCGCAGGCCGACCAACTCGGACTGGTGGATCTGTGTTTAACGCCGCGTGCCGGGTTCAAAGGGCCGGGGGCCGCCCATTTCTTGCAGCAGCATTCGGTGGCTTTACCGGGTTCGCCGAACCGAACCCAACAGCAAGATAACGGGCTGCTCGTGAATCAGTTGTCTTTTGATGAGTATCTGTTGCTGGACACAACGGCTACGGCCTCTGCGATGATCACAACGCTTTGCAATGCCTGGTCGTTGGACAATGCGCCGGATTGCTATCAGGTGCCGCGTCAAGACAGTCATGGTTGTTTGGCCGTAACCGGTCAGGCGGCCTGGCGGATGCTGTCATCGCTCATTTCGGTCGACCTTAGACCGCATCGGTTTACCGATTTTCAGATTGCGCAAACCTTATTGAATGATTTGAGCGTGATTGTCATTCGGTGTGATCAAGGCAAGGTTCCCAATTATTACTTGCTGGCGGATATTACATCGATGGAGTGGCTTTGGATTGTACTGCTGGATGCTATGTCAGACGCAGGCGGCGGGCCTATTGGGCTGACCACCTTTCAGGCGCTGCAGGGGTCAATAGATTGAAATGAAGCCGATTTTGCTCATAGCCGGACCGGCTAAAGTTGGCATGCAGGGGCCTGACCGGTCACAGGCGCCTTGCGTTGGTCGCACTGGCAGCATGAGACCCAAGGCAACGCAAGGCGCTTAGTGCGGCTTCGGCGATACTGACCCGCGCCACGTCGGCAGATTACTTCACGACGGTTTGAGAGGTCCCGGCACCGCCGACTAAAGGTGACCAATGGGCCGCCCGAATTTTCCAACCACCGTCTTCCCTGACCTAAACCTGAGTGACGCGAGTGCGGTAGTTCGGTACAGCAGGCAGTCCTTTAGGCTGCATCATGGCCTCTTGATAGAAGTGGGCGACTGCCGCTTATCCTTCCACCAGCACGATACCCTCGATATGTTTACGAGAGCCTTCAAAAATATCAAAAGAATTCCCGGTCGAGCCTCGGCCAATATCGTTGAGCAGACCACCGCTGGAGAAAAATTCTTTAGAGCTCAGTTTGGAACTCCGCATCGGGTCTTGATTTACCGCCTGATTCATATGGTCCATATTATCGAGAACCTCCCGTCGGACCTTGCTGGCGGTGTCTGCTAGAACCGGTGTTGCGATGAGGTCGAAAGTCAAACCAAGCGCTGAACGCCATTGCATTTTCACAGGAGTGTCCTTGCTTGTTGAGTTGGGTGGGTGTCAGAAGGGTGCGCCATACCCATGCAACTACGGCGCGAAGACCGCGAGTTTATTTGACTTGCAGCTTTCAGTACCTGATCAACAATTGAAGGTTCTTGGCGCCTGAACATTGACCAAAGCCTTGGCTGCACGGGCTTGCCGCTAGTTAAAGTTTTTTGGCGACCGTTACGGCCATTTCCGAGCCGATCGTCACAATGCTACGCCAGCACTGGACACTAAAAGCGTCGGGGATGGCATGCCGACCGGCGGCGTCGTGACAGTGCTCGGCCTCATCCTGCATGAACTGCCGTAGGGTTTCAGCGACTTCAGGGTGCGCACGCTGCTGGTCGAGCTTTTCGATTTGTTGTCGGTAGTGCTCGATGACAAAGGTTTCGACGACCTCGATGGTTAAGTACACCACGTGTGCGCCGCCAAAGACTGCAAGGCTGCCCAATATAAAGCCGGCTAAGCGCCATAATGGTGTGAGCATGCTTTTGTCTTTGGCGGACAACCAGGCCTCAAAATGTCCCAGATGCCGTCGCTCGGTTTCCAAATGCTCGGTCGCAAAAGCGATCACCTCGGGATTGCGGCTCCAGCGCAGGATGCCAATATACAGCCAGACAGCACCGGTCTCACCCGCATGGTCAGAACGCAGCTCGGCCCGCAACCATTCCGGAAGGCTCGAGGGACGGGGCAGTGCAGCAAGGTTCGATTCAAGCATGTCGCGCTGCCAAGAGCATGTAATTCACGCGCGTATCTTTGGAGACGCGATAGGCGCGCGTAAATGGGTTGACCGATACGCCAGCCTGATCAAAGGTCTTCAACTTGTCTGCAGCAAGCAAGCGCGTCAACTCAGTAGGCGTTACAAACTTCCGCCACTGATGCGTGCCTTTCGGCAACCAGCCTAGAATGTACTCGGCGCCGACAATGGCAAATATAAAGGAGCGGATATTTCGGTTGAGCGTTGCGACAATCTCTAGACCACCCGGGGCGACCGCCCGGTTGCAAGCAGCCATGAAGGCTATGAGGTCCTCGACATGCTCGACAACCTCCATATTCAGCACCACATCGAAGCACCGACCTTCAATGACCTCAATACTGCCTTCAAGATACTCGATATTGAGCTTGCTCTGCTGAGCATGCTGGCGGGCGATCAATATGTTCCGAATGGCTGGGTCAACGCCCGTGACGGTTGCCCCGAGGGTTGCCATAGCTTCCGCAAGTAGCCCTGCGCCGCAGCCGATATCAAGGATTGTAATGCCCTTTAGCGAGTCAGCCCCAAAATGTGTTTGGATCGCTTGCTGAACAAAGGGCGCTCGCAGATTATTAAGCTTGTGGAGTGGCCACATTGGGCCTCCGGCATCCCACCAGACGTCGGCTAATCCGTTAAATTGATCGATCTCTTTCTGATCGGGTTCCAGGCGACGATGTTGAAGGTTGGTTGTAGCAGTCATCATTTTGATACGGGGTTGGGATCGCTTGGGTTTATCGTAAACCCATATAATGTCTCAAGTTTGATTCAAAGTCTCGCTCCAGCCGGAATTTGGCCCTCAGTCTGCGTCACGCCAATGCTGGTTGATTAAACCGGCGGCGCAGCGGCCTACGGTCTTGGTGCGGTCGCTCATAACAAATTCTGAAACGGACTAGACACTTGTAGGACCCCAAACGAGGCGCATACCAGCAAGTCATGAGCTGAATCAGTTGGCCAAAGGTCTGCACGATGCGCGTAATTTCGGCGAAGCCGCGCCACGGTCAGCCCGATGACCCAGCCGAAAGAGGACGCCTCACCCCGCAGGACCCTCGAAACAGTCAATATTGTGGGTTAGGCTAGTTCGGATACCGCACGAATGTTAAGGACCAATGCCCATGCCCTCCGTCCCGAATGAATTTTCTCCAAGCCAGATAGCCTTAGAATCTGGAGCAAGCGCGCAGATGTATCGCTCTGAACTTGCCTCGAAAGATCCGATGCGCTCTGTTTTGGCCGATAACCCAGAGATTTACTTTGTGCCACCGAAGCGTCGCCAGGAGTGGGGCCAATGGGAGTATAAGCCTGGGGCTTATTACGACACGACGCGGGGCTCGTTGCATCCTGATTGGCAAGACGAGGACCTACCTCGACCGACGAAAGACATTGCTCGGTTACGGTCGGACTTTATCCAGTGGGGGTATTGCATGATTGAAGACGCCCTGTCTGAGACGCAAGTGACGCGTGTCTTAACCCGGGTGCTCGAACAAGCCGAAGGGGAGCGTCTTGCTGGAATCGCCCAGAGAACCCCTAGCGGCCAAAACATCAATTGCTGTGTGAATAAAGGGCACTGTTTTGAGGGCCTGATCGCACAAGACTCGGCCGTGACCCAAGGGGGTCCGCTGATTGAGCAGCTTGTCTCTGAAGCGCTCGGAGCGAACTGGGTGTCGACTTCGTTGATCGCCTCAATTGCCTTAAAAGGTGGCGTGCCCCAGGCGCTGCACCAAGATCAGGATATTGCGCTGGATTCAAGAAGCCCGCTGACCATTAACTTGCTTACGACCATAACCGATATAGATGAGCGCAATGGCGGCACACTGGTTATTCCTGGTAGCCACAGGGTGTTGTCCGAGGCGCTGCGCGCGCAAGCGCCGGTCGGCAAGTTGCCGCCTGCGATTAATCTCGATGCCAAGGCCGGTACAACCATTATCACCGATGGTCGTCTACTACATTCTACCGGCATCAATCATACCGATTCACCGCGTATCGTTATGCTCAATGGCATGCAGCATCCGCTTATTCGACAGCAAGAAAATTGGATGTTGTCGGTAAGGCCCGAGGTGCTTGCGCGCGCCACCCCGAAGCTCCTGCAGCGCATGGGGTATCAGGCGACGAATGCGGCGCAAACGAATGAAGGCCACGGGTTTGGCGCTCAGGGACTCGAAGGCGAGGCAGCAGGGGCGACGGTTGGGTTTCGGTTAGCTGCTGACCGGGGCGACTATGTGCGCGTGGGTGAGCTCGGGCCCAACTCCTCAGAAACTGAACTTCAAGCACCTTTTACGTTGCGCACGGTGGTCGCCGCGGCGAGATCGGGTGGACAAAGTGCGCCCGTGGGAATTGGCGGAATCAAAGCGAATCCCTAGCCGGCAGGGCGACACCCGATGGATAAAACGGCAAACGGCAGGGCCTTTCAGACACGATGAGGTCGATCAAGGTGGTCGGCCAAAACAATGCTTGAGTTCTGCTCTAATCGGATGACCCTTGGTTATCGCAACAATTAAGGGGTGACAGATGTCTTTAGCAAATGATGACCTTTCGCCAGCGGCTGAAGCCTATGTTTGGGGTTTTCCGCTGGTGTCAGTACATAGAACGCGGAAAATGTTGTGCGCTCGCGTCGACAGTGGCGCCATAAATCACATTGATGATTTAGCGACGCCTAGGGACAAGGCAATCGTTGTACCGAATAACGACACGCTGTATTCATCGGCATGGTTCGACCTGCGCCATGGCGATTTAATGATTCGTGTACCGCCCATGGATCATGCCCGGCGGTACTGGAATGTCATGATTCTGGATGGGTATACCCATGTTGCCTATGTGTGCCGCCGGCATCACGGCACCGAGGGCACCGAGGTGCGCGTCACGTTGGATCCGGGCAAGCCTCCGACGAATGATGGCAGTGAGGTCGTGACGATTGGCACGCCCACAGCTTGGGTGATTATACGGGTCCTGGTTGAGTCGCCTGAAGATCTTGCGGCAGCGCGCCGATTGCAGCGCAGTATCGAGGTGATTGCACCCGAGGCGCACCCGCACGAGCGAACTGAGCGCGCCGGTCGAGCCACAGCGATTGCGGCATCTGGGGCGGCCTTTTTTGAGGAATTAAAGGCGTACGTCACGCAAGATCCGCCTGCCGTCTGGCATCCTAAGCTCTCAACGGCGGCGCAAGCAATCGTGGATAATCCAACGTCAGTTGCGATGCTTGTCCTGGAAGCGGGCGTCAAAGAGGGCGAGCGCCGACTGCGGCACCTCACGGATGCAGACACGGCTCGGCAGAATGGCTGGCGCACAGGTCGGCATGCGACGGGGTTTGACGGCGATATTTTTAGGCGAGCAGCCGGTGCAAAATTTGGCCTAGGTGGGCATCAAGCTATCGAGAATCGCTCTTATACCGCCGAGTGTGATGCCGCAGGTCAAGCGCTCAACGGGGATCAACCGCTCAAGTTCAAGTTTGAAGGAGATCATTTCCCGCCGTGTCGGGGTTTTTGGTCCCTGACGGCCTACGGCACCGATCTGTATCTGGTCGACAATGAAATCGACCGGTGGTCGCTGAGTGATCGCACCCCGGGTCTGGTTTATGCAGCCGATGGCAGTTTAACCATTGAAATCAGTGCCGATCGACCTGCCAACAGTGCCAACTGGCTGCCGGTGCCGAGCGGTCCCTATCTTTTAGGCCTAAGAGTTTATGAAGGCGATCCAGAGGTGGTGGCTTGCAATTGGTTTCCGCCGGCGCTCGACCCGAAGGTTTAAAGTCGGCTTATTTGCGGGCGTGTTGGCGCGTCGGAAAACGTGACAGGGCCCAGGCTGCTTCGGTTCATCAGCGTTGTTGATGGCCAGGCGCTGGCAAAATAAGACGTTAGTTTCTAAATGAAGGTGTTGAGGAGAGTGTTTTGAGCAAAAATAACGCGGCGAGTGTTCGATTGCTATTTGGGCTTGTGCTACTCGCTTTATATTCGCCAAGTGGTTGGACTGAATACGCGCGCAATTATTTAGATCAGCATCCCATGCAGGTTGTCGAATCGAATGGCGTTGAAATTGCCTACCGACGGATAGGCCCAATGGACGCCGAGACTGCGGTTTTGGTTATGGGGCTTGGGGCCTCGCATACCGTGTGGGGTGATGCGTTTGTGCGCGGGATCATCGCGTCGGGGTTTCAAGTCTTGTTGATCGATAATCGAGACACTGGCGGGTCGATTCGTTATGCAGCAAATGATAATCCGGTGCTGTGGTGGCAGTTGCTAAAATATCAGGTGGGCTTGCCGGTCTCGACTACCTATCGTTTGAAAGACATGGCGGAGGATGTGATTCGGGTGATGGATGAAGTCGGTCTCGAAAAGGCGCATCTGATCGGCGCCTCAATGGGGGGCATGATTGCGCAAGTGGTCGCGGCGAATAATCCGGGGAGAACCCAAACGTTGGTCTCGATTATGTCCTCGACCTGGGGTGAGCACCTGCCAGAGCCCGGGAGGGAATCAACAGCCGCCATTCGAGATATTGCCGATAACAAACAAGCGGTGCAGCAGCGCGCTGAGTTTATGCGTCGAATGGGGTTTCACAGTGAGGCGATTCCCCGGCAGGTGATGGCGATCTTGCAAGCAGGAGATCGCACAGAGTCTGTGGCTTTGATCAAGGCGCCGACCTTGGTGATCCACGGCCGAGATGACCGGTTGTTAACCTACGAGCACGGCGAGCACACGGCGGAAGTTATAGCGGGCTCAAAACTGATTATTTACGACGGCATGGGCCACAATATCCCGGACGATGTGCGCCCCAAGATGTTGCGTGAGATTGGCGCATGGCTCAACGCCAACCCCATTGGCCTGCCTGAAGGCTAGGATCTCGTCAAAAAATTACAGCAGCGCCGCGCTAGAGATCAGATTGTTGTTTTAGTAAGGTGTTAAAAGCGCGTTCGGATCTAAATCATTCAAATACTGGGAGATTGGTTAATTGGATGGCGATCTTAACGGCTGGTTAATGCTGGACAGCGAGATCAGGATCATGCGGAAAGGATCTGGATTAGACCGCGGAGAGCGCCATTTAGCGTGGCTTGAACAGATGGCGCCGACCACCTAGAACTGGGCTGTTGTCGGATCAAAACATCGCTGGCTAAATTCGATTAAAGAGGTTCTCAAAAGGAGTCGCGTCAATGAGTTCAGAAACCAAATACTCGGTGTGCACCATTTGTGATATCGGCTGCCAGCTTCGCTCTGAAGCCGAAGGAGGTAAGGTCAAGCGGGTTATCGCCCACGACAACCCCATGCTTGCGAGCAACATCTGCTTTAAAGGGGTTGCGGCGCCGAGTATTCATAATCACGAGGATCGGATTCGCACGCCTTTGAAGCGCGTGGGGGAACGGGGCGAGGACAAGTGGGAAGCCATCTCCTACGAGCAGGCGATGACTGAAATTGCTGAGCGTCTCAAGACCGTTGTCGATGAATATGGCCCAGAAAGCTTTGCGGTTTCCACATCCGGTTGGAATACCCAGACAACCCATGCCACGGATCGTCGGTTTATGAATCTTTTGGGTTCGCCGAACTGGATCAGCGGCGTTTCCCTCTGTGCGGGTAATACAGCGGCAGTCAATAAGTTGACCTATGGTTGGTTTCCGATGGGGGATTTTGGGAATGCCAATTGCATAGTGTTGTTTGGCCACAATCCCAGGAAACATTCTTGGACGCCAATTTATAACCAGCTAAATGCCGCCAGGAAACGGGGCGCAAAAATTATTGTTTTAGATCCGCGGGTGTCGGATCAAGCGGAACAAAGCGATCTTCATTTAAGGGTGCGGGCGGGTACCGATGCCGCCATGTGCCTCGGTTGGTTAAAAGTCATTTTCGACGAGCACCTGTACGACGAAGCGTTTGTGCGCGATTGGTGTGTTGGGTTTGAGGAACTTAAAGCGAGGGTGGATGAGTATCCCTTGGACCGTGTTGAGGCTATCACTGGCGTCGATCAAGCGCTGATCGCAGAAGCAGCGAGAATGTATGCCACCGCCGACGGGGCCATTATTCCCTGGACGCCCATTACCGACATGCAGATATCGTCAACTTCCGCAATTCGGTTGCACTCTATTTTACGGGCTGTGACCGGCAATCTTGATGTTGTTGGCGGGGAAACCCTTGGCGGTTTCAATCAAAGTTATATTCCTGAATCCGAACTGGCCCTGCACCAGGCATTGTCAGATGAGCAGAAAGCCAAGCAACTGGGTTTCGATGATCATCCAGCGTATACCTACCGGGTCGCTGAGATGCTCAAGGATCAAACGGAAAAGGTTTGGGGTTATCCCTACGCTGATATTGTTATGGGCTGTCATATGGCAAACCCTTCGAATGTTTTTCGGGCGATGGCAACGGGCGACCCTTACCCGGTTAAGGCCTTTTTTGTACTGGGTAACAATGCCCTGATGAGTTACCCCAACCAACATCAAATATTAAAAGCCATGATGAATCAGGATTTGATTGTCGCGCATGAAATATTTATGACGCCGACAGCGATGTTGGCGGATTATGTGTTGCCGGGAGATGTCTTTACCGAACGCAATCATATTGCCGACAGTTGGAGCTGGACAACGCGGCTGGCTTTATCGCAAAAGATCGTTGAGCCGCCTGAGGGTGCAAGCAGCACCTTTGAGTTCTGGCGAGACTTGGCCAATGCGTTCGGCTTTGGTGAACACTTTCCGTGGGGCACGTTGGAAGAATTGCTGGATTATCGATTGTCTCGGTCGGGCAGGACCTTCGCCGATTTTGAACAAGCCGGTTATATGGAAATGCAAACGCCGGAATTTCGGAAGTATCGTAAGACCGGGTTTGCAACGCCTTCTGGCAAGGTGGAGTTATCGTCATCGATTTTGGATGAGCTGGGTTTCGATCCATTACCATATTACCGCGAAGGGCCTGCGCTATCGGAGGCGTATCCTTATGCGGTGTTTTCTGGTGTTCGGGAAGATCCGTTTTTCCAAACCGGGCAGCGAAACATTGCTGAATTGCGGCAGCGCTGTCCGGTGCCAAGTATCTTCATTCATCCTACTGACGCGGAAAAAGAAGCGCTCGTTGAGGGTGATTGGGTCAAGATACAGACGGCCTATGGTGAGGTGACAGCAAAACTCGCCGTTCAGGCCAGCATGAAGCAGGGCCATTTGCGCGTGCCCCATGGCTGGTGGTATCCGGAGTTGCGCGGCAAAGTCGCGTTAGCAGGCGCGTTTCTCTCCAGTGATGCTGTCTTGTGTTCGGATGACGACGAGTTTCTGGACCATGAGCAGGGCATTCCGCACTTTAAGGGTTATCCCGGCCGAATAATAAAAACACAAAAGCCGGCTGACTTTGAGTCAAGCGCTTATGCGGTAGGCTCATGACGCAACGAGGCGCTGTGCGGCATCGGCTATTAGAATTGAAGGCAAGCGTTATGGTGCGGGTCGCAAACAGGCTGTTCACGTTTAAACAGACGGGCCTTGATGGTTACATCAAGCGGCTGATGTTGAAGCAGCCGAGCAAGCGCGAGCGGGTAGGTCCAAGTAAGCCTGCTTGAGAAGGCTGGCTACGCGGTGGAGCGACTGCTGAGTCAGCCAAGCTTAGGGTGAGCCGCTTGGGTAAAGGTTGACAACTTATCCGGCTATCCGATACCGTTCGCCCCATGAATAAGTACTTTCATAACCTTTTTGTCACTGCGGGCCTGATCCTGCTGTTGGCGAATGTCAGTGTTGTTGAAGCCGCGCACCTTCATGGCGATGGTGCGGGTCAAGAATGTCTGGTCTGTTCTCAAACTTCTGACACCAGTGCGGATGTCAGTCCCAATGCCTATCGCGCCGATCTGGCCAATACCGCAGTGGTCGCCATTTGTGAGGCCGACAATCCGGTTTCGCGTCGACCAGAGCAACCTCGTGCGAGAGCACCCCCTAGAATCTAGTCTTTTGTGAGTTTGATGCGGCGCTTTGTTGAAAGGCGCTTGGCATTGTTTGTTGTGTCTTTTAAATAAAAGAGCCCAACAAGACAGCCAGCATTGAGCGATGTTTCAAAAGTGTTGCGCGACTGAACCAAACAGCCGCTCAGAGATTGGATTCAAAAAGGGAATTTCAAATGAAGTGGTTACAGAGCGTAAAAACAGTTGGTTTGTCAGGGGTTACAGCCCTTGCCGCAGTGATGGCCTTGGCGCCGTTATCAATTTTGGCCGCAGAATCGGAAGGGCTTTCTTCAAAGGCAGCGCCAGAACTAGAAGAGGTGATTGTTCGCGCCTCGTTATTACACCGAAACGTGGACAGCAATACGACGCCGCTGCATGTCGTTGATGAGGATGCGCTGGCTAAAATGCCGGTTTTAAGCCTAGGGGAATCGCTTGATTCGTTGGTCGGGGTGACCACCGCAGACTATGGGAGCGGTGTTGGACAACCTGTGATCCGGGGTTTAAGTGGCAGTCGCGTTCGGGTCATGCAAAACGGTTTAATCGCCCGGGATGTATCGATCCTCGGCGGCGATCATATTAACGAAGTGGACCTTAGCGATGCCCAGCAAATTGAGGTCATTCGGGGGCCCGCATCTCTCTTATTTGCCAATGGCACCATTGGCGGCATTGTGAACATCGTTGATCAATCCATTGCACGAAAGGATATTGAGGCGAGGAGACTGCGGATTTCCGGGCAAGGACAATCCGTTAATGATGGTGAGGCGGCTTCACTTTCCTTTGGGGACAATCTTGGCGGGCTCAATCTCAGCTATGCAGGCAGTTACAGCAATCTGAATGATTACAAAGTGCCGAAGGGCGCCCTCACGCACGACGAAGACCATGACGAAGACCATGACGGGGAACACGATGAAGACGAGGCCGATCATGATGAAGAAGCCATCAAACGTTTACTGAATTCGGATACACAGCGTGAAACCCACAAGTTCGGTATCTCGAAAGTAGGGCAGTGGGGCTATGTGGGCGCATCGTTTGCGCGCCAGCAAACGGTTTACGGTATTCCAGTTCATGCCGATGAGCATGAAGAAGAGATGGGTGGCCATGACGATCACGACGATGATCACGACGAAGAGCATGAGGATGATCACGACGATGAGCATGGAGATGAGCACGGCGAGGAAGAAAGGATATTTTCTGCGACAGACTCAAAAGTCTGGACCCTTGAAGGGCGCGCCGATCTAGACGGATCCTTGCTTCGAAGTGTTTCCTACCACCTGAGAGACTCTGATTACAGCTTGATCGAGCAACACAGTGAGGCTGGTCATGAGGAAGAAGAGGCTGAGGAAGATCATGATGAGCATGGTCATGAGGAAGGCCCTACGCAATTCACGAATCAGTCCCAAGAGTTTGGACTGAATCTGAATTTTGATCGCGAAAGCGCGTCGCACCGCGTTGTCCTGAATTTCGCAAGTGAAGAAATCGCAATTGTTGGGGAAGAGTCGTTCTTGAATCCAAATAAATCCGACGAGATGACGGCGGGTTATTACTTTAGCCGGGATTTCGCATCGGGCCTGCATGTCGATTTCGGTGCACGATTCGATCAGGTTAAGCGACGCGGATCGCTAACAGAACATGATGACCATGACGAAGACCACGACGAAGACCACGAGGATGAAGCGGGTCACGAGGATGAAGACGAGCACGATGAGGCGGCCGAGACGCAGCAGTACAAGCTCGATTTCTCAACGGCTAGCTTTGCCGCGACGTTGA
>Ga0233426_10000405_pt1 | contig 46966 bp, 28 predicted proteins | sample SI_118_April2016_6_FD_179875 | JGI IMG/M metagenome (GOLD analysis project Ga0233426, IMG submission 179875) | Seawater microbial communities from Saanich Inlet, British Columbia, Canada - SI_118_April2016_10_MG | ecosystem: Environmental > Aquatic > Marine > Inlet | place: Canada: British... | reverse complement strand
CGTGAAAGCCAAAACAGGATTTATTCATCATTAGCAAAAGTAACAGGGGAAAGAGGAGAAATTTGTTTTTTTAACGGGATAAAAGGAATTGAAAAATATACAGCTTTAAGTAAGCTCTATATAAATTCAGGTGCTTAGAACAGAATAGATTAACACACACACACACAACAATTCATGTATTTCATTTGGCAGGTAGTGTTAAATTTAGATCAAACTTAGTGATAGGTCCTTATTCAAAGAAATGAATTTTTAGATTCATATTCTTCTCTAAGGTTATAAGGAATTCTCAAATAGAATTTCTTTCAAATGTGGCGGATAGAAATCTTTAAAAACCAAAGAAGGAGGGGTTCTAGAAAAAGAAACGAAAGTCTATTATTTGTTTTCTATCGCATACGCTTTCAAATAGGGTATTGGATTTAAGATAAACATTTTCATCCATCCTTGAACCCCACGATCTAACCTCCAAAAATAAGGAAATGGTGTCGCTATTACATAATGTAAGAGGTGTTGTTTTCCTTTTGCATTCCTTGCATCTCCGAGGTTCTCTATCACAGAATTCCTTGTTACAAATGAAAATAATGTTGTATGAATTTCATGCAAATGAGCATAGTAATGAAACCGCCATTTAGGTCCAACTGTGAGTACGAAATTCCCCGATGTTTATGAAAGACCAAGCAGAGCCTGTATGGTAGCAATCAACGAAACAATTTGATATTAGACGTAGGTTGTTGAATGAGTATAGCGAATCAATTTGCAGGTTGGTTCTAAAATACTTTTTTTTTAACAACCTTCTTTTTTTTGTGAATGGAGCACGGCGGCATCATACAGTACACATGTAGGCCATAAAATCAACCAAACCAAAAGTTGAGCATCTCTATTTTTTTCTACTACGTTTTACAATTACAAAACAGGAGGCATGGAAATGAACAGAATACACCGAAAACTTACTTATTGTGTTGTGGTCTATAGGATAATGTTGGATTATGGAAATACACAATCGTGATAGGACTCTGAAAAGAATACAAGATAAAAACGAATTATTTACATCATGTAATTTAGAAAGGACATTCTAATACCGTGTATCTTTAAAAAGTGTCGACGTTAAAAGATTAAAAAAAGTAACTTTATTGATAGAGGGAGGGCCAAGGCCATTCCTCTTTTGATGCTTTTAACGGCCTTTGTTTGATATGGTTTTGGGTCATGTGTTAGAGGTCCTTTTTTAGAGGCGTTGCATTACGTTAATAAGAAATCAAAGTGAATTTTCTATGTTGATTGCCGAAGAAAACCGGAAGTAGTAGTGACATGCAATCTTGTTGCGTGCTCTGAAATTGATTCAAGCAGGGGGGGCTTTAGGTTCCGAATAGTTGTTTTAAATAAAAACGAGGAATCAATTTGTTTGATTCCTCGTTTTCGTTTTATGTTGAATAGATTGCTATTGATTAGAGATGGTTTGATAGGCCAACTCATAGGCATCTACTCTTGATAGGTTTGCATTGGCATTCATTAAGCTAAGTACCTTTTCGAGTACCTGTAACCTAATTCCTTTCGCATGTGCATTGTGTAAAATTTCTACAATAATTTCTTCGGTTGACATAGTTTACTTTTTTATAGATTATTACATGATTTAAAATACGTTAAATACCTCTTGAGAGCATCAATAAAAGTAGTTTAATGATGTTTTTTATGTTTTGCTGTAGATTGTGATATGAATTTCTGGTAACTGGTTTTCGGTGATTTTAAATCCAATGGGTCAGAAAATTCTTTCATTTTAGCAGCAAGATGTTGTTGCATTGTTGCCAATGCTTTTTTGTATTTCTTTTCTTTTGAAACATCCTTCATTTCCTGTGGATCCTTTTTCAAGTCGTACAACAATTCTACCCCTGTCATTGGATAAATGATGTATTTGTATTTCTTTGATCGCACCATGCGTTGCTCTTTGATATAGGATCCGTACACAATTTCATCACTATCTTTTTGTTTCCCATGAACCTTAGGAAGTACAGAGTTGAATTCAACATGACTTGGTTTTTCGATACCAGCGATCTCCAATGATGTAGCCATCACGTCTTGTAAATAAATAAAATCATCTACTTTTTTGCCTTGTGGAATGTTTGGTCCAGAGATCAACCAAGGAACTCTGATAGAGTGGTCGTACATATTTTGCTTTCCTGTCATCCCATGATGACCTAAAGCCAATCCATGATCTGCAGTGAAGAAGATATAGGTATTCTCATCTTGGCCCGTTTTTTTAAGATATGCCAATACCTTACCGATTTGTACGTCTAAATGCGTAATGAGCGCATAATATTCACTTCTATTAACTTGTATCGAGTAGGGAGTTCTTGGAAATGGCGCTAGTTGCTCATCTCTAATATACTTGGTTCCGTTATCCAGAGGATATTCAGGTAAGAAGTTTTCCGGTACTTTCATATCCTTGTACGGATACATATCTTGAAACTCTTGAGGAGCTTGTTTTGGATCGTGCGGTGCATTAAACGCAATGGTCATCAAAAATGGTTTTTCAGATTTTTTCGACATGTCTAAAAAGTCAATAGCATCATCTCTCAATACTTCCGACCAGTGTTTGCCGCCTTTCCAATAACCACCATTGGCTTTGTCCGTAGGCGACCAGTTGCTTTCTTCTCCTTCTACAAAAGTTCTGTTATATCTTGTTTTTACTTGATTTGGCATTCCTGGGCGCAAGTTTTTAGTATGTTCCCAAGTTTCCTCACCCAGGGGATTCCCTCCCACATGCCATTTTCCAGAATAGTAGGTTTCATAACCCGCTTTTGCCATCAATTGTGGCCAAAATAAACCCATTTGTGCAAATTCATTGAGTTGCAAGTTTTTAGTAGTTGCTTTCGCCAATATATCAGGATGGATATTGCTTTTGATTCCCATACTCAAAGCGCTTGCTCGCCATACTCTTTGTCCTGTCATCATTTGTGTTCTACTTGCCAAACAAATAGCGCCTGACCATGATCCGGAATTGTACGCTTGTGTAAAATGGGTACTTTGTGCAGATAACTTGTCAATGTTCGGTGTTTTTACCTGGTCGTTTCCATGTGCAGCAACACAGTCATAAGCCAAGTCATCTACAAAAATGAATAGGATATTTGGTTTGTCTTTCTGTTGACTATTACCCAATGCAAAAGTCAAAAGGCATAGAGCGAGTGTGAATAGTTTTTTGTGTATCATCATATTTTCTTTAATCGTGCTTATTTGTGTGGAATTACAGTTTCGTAGTTCCTTTGATTCGTTTTTTAGTGGTCTTTATGTCGTCGTTAGGATCTGGGTAACCCGAGTTTTTAAACACATCCTTAGCCCATGTTTTGTGCAATTGATGTAATTCCTTAACAATGTCTGGAAATGCTGTGGCATAATTAATTTCTTCTGGATGTTCGTCCTCCAAGTTGGCCAAATAAAATGTTGTCATCAGAAACTCTTTTTCGGGATGTGTCGAATGCTTTCCTGTGGTATCGTGCCCTTTGTAGATTAATTTCCATTTCCCTTTTCTCACAGCCCACATTTCTTGCCACATCCAATGCAACTCTTTGTGAGGTGAGGCTACATCATTGGACTTTAAAATATCAACGATACTTGAACCGTCTAATTTATTGTTGGGTGTAGGAATGTCTAAGATCTCACAAAGTGTAGGCAGTATATCCATGTTGATAATTGCCTGGTCTCTTTTGACACCTTTTGGAAATAGTTTTGGATAACTGATAATGGCAGGTACGCGAAGTCCTCCCTCGAAAAAACTTCCTTTGGCACCTCTCCATTTACCTGTGAAACCGCCACCACCGTTTCCTCCGTAGCTTACGTCCCAGTTATAGTAATCTTCTGTCGAGTGTCCATTGTCGCTCATGTAAATAATGATGGTGTTTTCTCTTAATTTCAAGTCATCTAATTGCTGTAATACTTGTCCCATTCTATTGTCTACTGTAGCAATCATAGAAGCATAAGAGTTCCTTGGCCATTTTAAATCTTTGTATGGTGTTACAAAAGTAGCGTCAGGTTGTTCAGGGTAGTGCGGCAAATTAAAAGGCAGGTATAAAAAGAAAGGTTCCGCTTTGTTCTTTCGAATAAAAGCGTTCGCTTCCTTTACTTGCATGTCAGGAAAATAGGTGCCATCCTTAAAGATCTCTTTTTTACCTCTGTACAAATCATGAAATTGAGGTTTTTGCCATTTTGCATGTAAAAAGCGATGGGTGTAATAATCGATAAATCCCCCTCTAAATCCAAAAAACTCATCGAATCCTTGGTCTAAGGGTCCGTGGTCCATAGTAGCACCCAAATGCCACTTTCCTATAAGTCCAGTTTTGTAGCCGTATTCCTTTAAATGTTCAGCAATGGTGATTTCTTTTAAATCCAAGACACGTCCTTCTGTATCATTCGGGTTGCATGAAGTCCATTGGTTTACGCCCCCACGTTGTGGAGCTCTACCAGTTAGCAGTCCAGCTCTTGAAGGACAACAAACTGTATGCGCATAGGCTTGTGTGAATAACACGCCTTGAGAAGCAAGTTGGTCTATGACAGGTGTTTTGATATCTTTTACTCCGTAACATCCCGCATCCAGAGTTCCCTGGTCGTCCGTGTAAATGATGACGACATTTGGATTTCTAGTTTTTATAGATTGAATTTCTGTTTTTTCTTTGTTTGGCGCGTTACACGATGCCATCAGTGCAAGCAACAGATAAATATAGAATTTAGAAAGAAATTTCATTAGCGTGTGTTAATTAAAATTATTACGTCTTTATAGGCAAATATAGGATACTACCTAATTTTGTTAAGGACGGTATATTACAGATATTAATACAAATGATGCAGTGTTGGTTTGTTACATATTACAGGAATGGATCCTACGTAAAAAGAGGGGAAGTAGGCTGTCAAGGAATTACTTCTCCTTCATCATAGTATTTGTATGCTTTGTGATTGTATAAATGTTTCTGCACCGACTTTGGTTTGGTGTATTCTCTGTAAAATCTTTTTCCCGCTTTTGTTTTCCAATAGGGGTTGTCTTTTGTAATGGCAGGATAGTCTTTTAAAAATTCAGAAAACTTTTCGCGTTCTTTCTGATGTTTGGGGTTATTATTGACAAATTCGTATCCTTTTCCATATCGGTGGTTCGCTGTGTAATAAAAACGTCCATTTGGCATACCTAGCATGGGGTTTACAACCTCCAACATGTAGTTTTTAGTGCGCACAATTTGGGTTGTGGATATAAATCCATAAATCCAAGGCTTTGTCGTATTTGTTTTTCCCGTTAAGAAGGGTTTGAGGCTGATACCGTCAAATTTTTTCCCGTTCGGTAACGTACCTCCAGCAAAATCTAGCAATGTAGGAGCGATGTCGGAAAAATCCGTCAGTTCTTCTGTGGCTCCACGCGATTTAATGCCAGCGCCCGCAATGATATTGATCACATGGGAACCGCGTTCTACGCCTCTTGTTTTTGCGGTTACAGCGGTGCCATTGTCGGAAGTGAATATAATAACGGTGTTGTTTTCGATGTCGAGATCTTTAATCTTTTGAACAACCTTACCTACCAGCACATCCATATAGTGATTTAGTGATTGAAATCTTGCAGCATTCTCCTTCGCATCCAATTGTTTACTTCCTAAATCACCGATGTCTCCTCTTAATGGATTTGTAGGTGTTCCCGTTCTTGTACCGTGTGGAGCAACACTTGGCCAATAGGCTAAAAAAGGTTTCTTTTCTTTGGTTTTTCGCTCCATAAAATCCATGATAAAATCTGCGAAAATATCGGGCCCAAAGTCAGATGGTTTTGTTTCCAAAAGGTGGTGGTTTTTTATAATTCCAGGATGCCAATACCTTGAGGTGGTTTTAGGGTCTTCCAGTTTTCCGGTAAAATTTGGGGATCCCGGGAGTGCCTTTATTTCCTTGATTCCTTCCCATAAACAATACTCATCGAATCCAACCTCTTTTTCATAAGGCATCGTGATACCTGCATGCCATTTACCAGCAATAGCAGTAGCGTATCCGGCATCTTTTAAGAGTTTTCCAAATGCCTGATGGTTTGTATATACATTTTCTCGGCTGTCCTCAAGCCATATACCGTTTTGTGTTACTCCCGTGGAGGTTCCATACTCCCCGGTCATTATTTCAACGCGTGATGGGGCACACATAGCCGAAGCATAACATGTCTTGAAAAGAACACCTGCTGTGGCTAATTTGTCAACATGAGGCGTGTGAGCAGCCATAGGCAAGCCATAACAGCCAAACATTTCAGGACTTACATCATCTAACATGATGAGTACAATATTTGGCTGCGCTGTGCTTTGCGCCTTGCAACTAAAGTTGCATAAGCAAATGAATAAACTTATAAAGATGGTCGTTTTCACAGAATTATATTTTACCAGAAGTCATAGATTTCTTGTCCTTTTCTATTTCTATGGAAATTAGGTTTTCTCCCATCAATATCTTGCAGATTGTAAGGCAAATATTTTTTTGGAAACATACTTTCATCCAAACCAATTTTAGAAAAGTCTATTTTTTTGAATCCTAATTTAAACGCTGGGGATTCGGGTTTTAGCGTGAAGTTTTTTTCTGAAATATCTTCAAACAAGGGGTCTGCCACAATACTATGCTTCTCAATACCTGTTTTTTGCAATTTAGCCACATATTTCTCAGCGACCTTTGTGTTTTTTGCACAATAAAAAATATTGTTGTCTGCAGCACAATCCTCAGGTTTAGAAATTCCTTCAGAGGCTCTATATGACATATTGTAATATTTGATTGCTTTTTGAGATTCATAATAGATATTGTGCTGTATTTTAGACCCATAATCAGCTTCTTCATCAGGATAAGATGCGAATCGAATGGACTCTCGAGAACTGCAGTCAATCATCATATTGTTTACAATGTTATTGTAGCCTTTGTGTACAATTCCCGCAACATTAGCCATATAGATAATATTGTTTTCAAAAGTCGTTCCTCGTTGCCAGTCATCCGTTCTCATGACACCTGAGGCGTGACTTGTGATATGGTGCGCATAGTTATTTCTCATAATGTTTCCTTCACCAGCACCAGATACATTCAATGCCCCACCGTCTGCAAGTTCTTCTAAAGGACGGTAGACTTCGTTGAATTCAACAATATTATTCTTAGCATGCAAGAAAGGTATGTGTTTCTCCCAAAAGGTACCTTCTTTTGCGATTGCTTTGTCAATTTCATTCCAACGAATGGTTTTTGACCCTTCATCAAAATTAACATCTCTTTTTTGTAAAATGGGAACTCTAATTCCACAGATACCTACGGCTTTTCTTGGGACATGATGTATCAAGTTTTTGGATACCGTATTGCTTCCGCTTTGCCAGATAAATACTCCTGCGCCCATTTTCATTACCCTTCCAACATGATGGATGATATTGTTTGTAATGAGGTTGTTTTTGTTTACGTCTTTTGTTCCAGGTCCATACCCACATAAAAGAATTCCCATATGTCCAACAAAATCAATCATGTTGTTCTTGATGGTAATGTTTTGTGCGTAAAGATCTAGTCGAATGGCAGAACCTCCACTATTGGTGAATCGACACTCTGAAACTTCACAGTTTTCAGCTCCTCTAAAACGTAGCATTGCATTGGCTCTATCGAATTTATCCCAGTCATGTTGAATACCCCATCCTTTATGTCCTTTCCACCAAGAATCTCTTTCTCCGTGTTGGAAGGTCAATCCTTTGAAAATGATGTTTTTTGCAGGAATATCGGTAGCCCCGTCATAGTCAATGGTTCCCTCAACTTTAAAATATTCTTTTAGCCTTGGAGCAACAATGTCATTGGAGGGTGTTCCACTTTTTGGCCAATAATAGATTTTACGTTCTTGTGTGTTTAACACCCATTGCCCAGGTGTATCTAAATGATCAATGACATTTTCGACCCATGGTTTAGTGTGTGATTTTTTTGCTGCCGGTGGCGCATTAGCTTCCAACACGGTCCAAGCTTCCTTCTTTTTCTCATCCACAGACTCAAGCGTGAGCAAATTCATGGTCCAAGGAACTGGTGCAAATCCAACTTCTATATCCTCTAGGTTTGGCCATGCTTTTAAAATAGGTGCTCCTTCAAGGTCAAGTCTGCGTAATAAGTATCTGTCTTCGTCATGAAGTACATTCATGCTTTTTGCTCTGACATATTTGATGTCTTTGAAGTCAAAACCTTCTCTTTTGGTTCTTTCGAGTCTTTTATCCCCTTCAAACAATGTATAAAAGCGTCCCATTCCTTCTGGCATGTCAGCAACCCAGACGTTCCCTTTTGCAACCTCCGGTAAGGTTTTTGGATAATTTTCTAATTTTTCCCATCCCTTAATCGATACACCAGAGGATATGATTGGTGTTTCATCCTCATATGCAGCATATGTGATTGGATACCCATCTAAACCCGAGTCCTCTAAGCCAAACACAACGGTTTCATCCAAAATGTGTGTGCCACCTCTTAAATATACGGTAATATTTTTTTGTTTTTCCTCCTTAGGAAGTGTTCTTAATAGTTCTTTTGCATGTGCTATCGTTTTAAACGGTGCTTCTATGGAGCCATTGTTTGCATCGCTTCCATTAGGAGAGACATAATAATTACTGCTCTTTGTTGATGTTTGATTGCAACTTAATGCGATAAGTGTAAATAATAAAAGTGCTACTTTTTTCATGTGATTAAAAATGATTTACAATTAGGTTAACTAGATTACTGATACGTAAAAGTAAAAAGTTTGTTTCTCTGTAATAAGTCCTAATCTTTCAAAAAATAGACCAAATAATTCTTTACGCCATGTCGTTTTTTTATATATGTAGGGCGTATCGTTTATGATCAGTCTATTCTGTGTTAGTTTTTGTTCGTTTCAGTTTTTTTTGATTTAAAAGGCTAACCCACCTGTTGGTTAGGTGTTTGCAGTAGTGTTGGTTGAAATATTTGTGTTAGTTTTTTGTTATTTTGTGCGGTGTTCGTATTATTTATTATTTTTACGACCGAAATTATTGAGAATAACCGATAATTTAAAAGAGAATATGGGTATGAAGAATATTAGACTTTCGTTGGTGAGATCCTTTGGGATAGGTGTATGTTATTTCACTTTTGTAACGTTTTTTAGTATTGTGATTGGGCAAAACACTATGGAAATTGTGGAGTCTAAATTTGATCATGTTAAGAATTCTGATGGCTTGATGCATAATTCAACGTTATCAACTTTCCAAGATTCTCGAGGGTATTTATGGCATGGAACGTCTAATGGATTGTATAAGTTCGACGGTTATAACTATAAGCTCTACAATAATGAATTAGGAAATAAAAATTCTGTTATTGGCAATAAATTGAATTCTATTGCTGAAGATGGTAATGGTGTTGTTTGGATAGGGACCGAACAGGGACTCTGTTATTATGATAGGAATTCTGATTGCTTTGTAAGAACAATTCCAAGTATAGATTCTCCATCTGATTTTGTAATTAATAAAGCTGTAAAAGCGATCTATGTAGATGATTTGAATAACTTGTGGGTGGGGACTTCTCAGGGGTTGTATAATTTTGGTTACTCGGTAGATGGGTATAAAATGAATATGTATCCTTCTTATGAGAAGGATGGTTTGTCGTCTGATGTTGTGAATGGAATAGTTTCCTACAAAAAAGGGTTGTTGATCTCAACTAATAATGGTGTAAAGGTTGTTGATATCTCAGAAGATGGAAAGATTTCAATAAAAAAAATTCATCATAAAGCTCTTAATGGTTACATATCATCGCTATTGGTTGATAAAGACGATACCATCTGGGTAGGTAAGGTGAGAGGTCTTCATAAGGTGAAAGAGGATGAAAATGGTGTTCTTCATGTCGAACCGTTTTATTTATCTGGTTTTGTCAAATCATCAGTAGCAAAACATGTGCGATCGCTGTATGATGATGGTCGGCAAACACTATGGATTGGAACAGGGAAATCAGGGATTATTGAGTTCAATAAAATTACAGGCGTTGTTCGTGTGCATCAGAAAAACGACAAGAATGTTCATAGTTTGAAAAGTAACGAAATCAACGATATCTATAAAGATAGATTTGATGTTTTATGGATCAGTACCTCTCGAGGCGGGATTAGTAAATTGGATTTACATAAAAAGAAAATTGATCATTTTAATCATAACCCGGCAAATGGAAGCAGTTTAAGTGGGAATATGATCAACGCTATTTTTGAGGATTCCAAAGGGAATATTTGGGTAAGTACTTTCGAAAATGGTCTCAATGTAATGCCAGCAGATTCTAAAGAGCCTGTTTTTATTAAATTCGATGAATTGAGTCTAGGGAGTAACAATATTCAGTCTATTTGTGAAGATAATTACGGTAGAATTTGGATCGGAACTTTGTTTGACGGAATTTTTCAAGTTGTCTTCGAGAAAGGAAAAATTATTCGAAAAGCGCATTTTACGAAAAAGAATACGAGAGGGAAACTCGTAAATGGTAAGTTTGCGATGATGTATAAAGATCGAAAAGGTGATATTTGGATTGGTGGAGATTCAAAATTTGGTTTGTTCCGATTAACACCGAATGCTAAATTTGGTGAGGTGCCTGAGTTAATTCAGTACAAAAAGCTTCCAAAGAATTCGAACAGCCTTTCGAGTAATTTTATTGTTTCAATTTTTGAAGATTCTAACAATATTCTGTGGGTGGGATGCAATACTCAGGGTTTAGTGAAAGTTCTCAGAGATTCAAATAATAATCCAATTCAGTACACTCGTATTAAGGGAGGGGAGCACAATCCTAGAGGGTTGAATAACAATGCTGTTTTTGATATTTTTGAAGACAATGTACACAATATTTGGTTGGCTACCTATGGTGGCGGGTTGAATATGATTCCTCGTGATGAAATAAAACATGAGCAACCTAAGATCATTAAATACAAAGTAGAACAAGGTTTGCCTAGCAATGAGGTATATGGAATAGAAGCAGATGACATGCATAATATGTGGATTAGTACGAATTATGGAATCTCGAAATTCGACCCTCTAAACCATAAATTTAAGAATTTTGGCATTAATGACGGATTGCAAGCCAATAATTTTAGAAAATATGCGCATTGCAAAGGAAAAAACGGGATGCTTTATTTTGGAGGGATTAATGGTCTTAATAGATTTAATCCCGATGATTTTGAAATCAATAAAATAGAGCCAATCACAGAAATAACGGGTTTTAAATTATTTAATAGAGATGTTGCAATAGGAGAAGAGGTTTTCGGAAAGGTATTATTGCACAAAAGTATTTCTGAAACGAATGAAATTGTTTTGAAGCATGAACACAATTCTTTTTCTTTTGAATTTTCAGGGATGCATTTTGCATCACCAAGTCAAAATAAATATAAGTATAAGTTAGAAGGTTTTGATAAAAAATGGTTGAAGGCAGATGCGAATTGGAGATTCGCAAATTATTCTAATTTGAGTCCTGGTAATTATGTTTTTAAAGTAGTCTCTTCCAATAACGATGATGTATGGGGCAAGCATCCTAGAATGTTAAAATTGAAAGTATTGCCTCCCTTTTGGAAGACGTGGTGGGCGTATTTTTTATACTTTTTGTTTTTGGTGATTTTGATGTGGGCATTTAGGCGTTTCATTTTGGTAAGCGCAGACTTTAGGAATAAGATTCAAATAGAAAAGCTTGAGCAAAGTAAGATTAAAGAAATAAATCAAATAAAATTAGAGTTTTTTACAAACATCTCGCACGAATTTAAAACTCCTTTGACATTAATTTTAGGTCCACTGAAAAGTTTGATTGATCGAGTAGATATTGAGGGTAGTGCGAGAGACTCACTTATGATAATGGATCGAAATGCCAATCATTTGTTTCGTTTGATAAATCAAGTGATGGATTTTAGAAAAGCCGATATGCAACAGTTGGAAGTGGAAACTTCTGAAGGAGATTTGGTTGATTTTTCACGACAAATGTTAAGAAGTTTTCATGTGTTGGCGCACGAAAAATCATTGACACTTCATTTTGAGTCTGAGGAAAACGAGCTTGTTGGTTATTTTGATTGGGACAAGTTGGAGAAAATATTTAATAATTTAGTTTCGAACTCGATAAAGTATACACCTCCAAGAGGTAGTGTTTCTTTAGAGATTTCATACTCTAAACAAAAAGTGCATACATCAGAGGGAAACATCAAAATGGTTAAAATTGTGCTACGTGATAATGGCGTAGGAATTCCTAAAAACAAAATATCAAAAATATTCAATCGTTTTTACCAAGTTCAAGAAACAAATACGTCTCATATGTTTGGTTCAGGTGTAGGTTTGGCGCTCACAAAAAAATTGGTTGATTTGTTAGATGGAAGTATTGAGGTAGCTAGTGACCTTAACAAAGGGAGTGAGTTCTTGATATATTTACCTGTACATAAAGAAAAGGTTGGCGGTCTTGTCGCTAAGGAGATTCTTGAAAAAGAGATCATCACAGAAAAGATGAGTCCTGTTTTATCGGAAGAGAAGCAAGAAATGCTTTTACCAGAAGCGAAAGACAATACGAATCCTGTTGATGAGTCAGCAATCAAGCAATTGCCGATGCTCTTGATTGTAGAAGATAATCTAGACATGCAGAAGTTTCTAAAAGCATCGTTTGAATCTATGTATCAAGTAGTGCAAGCTTATGATGGCGTACAGGGCCTAAAATTAGCGTTAGAGCATGTTCCAAATATTATCATCAGCGATGTAATGATGGAACATATGGACGGTGTGGAGTTATGTAAAGAGATTAAAAATAACGAAATCACCAATCATATTCCTATAATATTGTTAACAGCAAGAGCTTCTATAGATCATAAATTAGAAGGCCTTGAGGTAGGTGCGGACTCCTATATTGCGAAACCATTTGACATGCGCATTTTACAATTAAAAGTTAAAAACCTTCTAGAGGAACGTAAGTTTTTAAGTGAAAAGTTTTCATCCACAGGGATTACGCTAGACTCACAAAAAGTGGGTATCAATCAGACTGAAAAATTATTCCTTGAGAAAGCGGAAAAGATCATCGAAGAAAATTTAATGAATTCTGAATTTGGTGTCGAGGATTTGGGAAGCTGTTTGAATTTTAGTCGCATGCAATTGTATAGAAAATTAAAATCGATTAGAGGACTTTCAGCAAATGAATTTATTCGTAGTTACAGGATAAAGAAATCTGCTCTTTTGTTAAGGGATACAGATATGAATGTCACGGAGATTCTCTATGCAATTGGCTTTACGAACAGGTCCTATTTTTCTAAATGCTTTAAGCAAATGTATAACATGTCTCCCAAGGAGTACGCTAAAAAACATAATTCGGATAGTTCCTCATAATTTCTGAGTCTAAAATTAGACGCTTTACGACCTTTACTGTTTTGTTTGAGTAGTGTGTATTACTTTTTGTGAAATCTGGTGATATTTTGTTTTTTATTTTCCTGCATCTTTGATAATATATTTAAGGTGAATGCGAGGTAAAAAAGAGTTGTCAAAGTTAAGAGCAGGGTATGAGAGAGCAAGCAAAGCTGCTTTTATCATTGGGGTGCTTATTTTGTCTGTATTGCTATTTATTGTTCGTTACATACTTTAAGCTTTCATTTGAAAAAAGGATCTAGTTTTTCCACCAAAGTGCTCCGGTAATAATTTTATTTGAAATAAGTAAGGAGTCTTTTTTTTGCCTAAATTTACAGCTATTAGAATTAAAATGTCATATTTATTTAAAAAGTTATGAAATTAAAAAGGAGTGTATTTGGTTGTGTGGTATTGTTGATAGGGTTGTTATCATGCAAAGAAAATAAAAAGAGCGAAGGTGCAGATAGTCAAAATAAAAGGCCTAATATTCTGTATATTATGTCTGATGATCATACTTCAAATGCCATTAGTGCGTATGGGTCTCGGTTGAAAGATATCGCGCCAACGCCAAATATTGATAGAATAGCCAATGAGGGAATCTTGCTCGAAAATGTATTTTGTACCAATGCAATTTGTACGCCTAGTAGAGCTGTTATTATTTCAGGTGAATACAGCCATGTGAATGGGGTAAAAACCTTAGATGATAATTTTGACAGTTCAAAAGAGAACGTTGCAAAATTGCTTCAAGACTCAGGTTACGAAACGGCGATGATTGGGAAATGGCATCTTCATACGGAACCAAATGGTTTCGATTATTACAATGTCTTACCAGGGCAAGGGAAGTACAAAAACCCACTTTTAAAAGAAAAAGGAACGGTTTGGAAAGATCATAAAAAAGGGGGTAAAAAATATGAAGGCTATGTAACAGATGTTATTACAAATGAGTCAATCAAATGGCTTGAGAATCGTGATAAAGACAAACCATTTTTTTTAATGTCGCATCATAAAGCTCCTCACGGTTTATGGGAGTATGCAGAGCGTCATAAAGATTTGTTTAAAGATGTGAAAATACCAGAACCTGAAAGTTTGTATGATAATAAATCGCATGGTCCTTTGAAAGGGGAAAAGTATGGTTCTTCTATTTCAGGACGTTACAAACAAAGAAATATGTTGGATCAGGTAACAAAAGGAAAATGGCCAACAGGGAATTTAGATCCATCAGGAATGACTTATGAAGAACTTGTAAGCGCAACATATCAAAAATATTTGAAAGATTACCTTAGAACGGCTGCAGCAATTGACGAGAATGTGGGACGTATGTTGAAATATTTAGATGATCATAATTTAACAGAAAATACTATTGTAATTTATACTTCAGATCAAGGACAGTTTTTGGGAGAACATGATTATTTCGACAAACGTTGGATGTATGAAGAGTCGTTACGCATGCCATTTTTAATGCGTTACCCAAAAGAAATCAAGGCTGGTCAGAAAAACAGTGATATGACCTTGAATTTAGATTTTGCGCCGACTTTCTTGGACTATGCAGGTGTAAAAGCACCGGAGTATATGAAAGGTAAAAGTATAAGGTCCAATGTGAATGGAGAAACTCCAGCTGACTGGAGAACATCAATGTATTATCGTTATTGGATGCATATGGCGCATCACTATAATCCAGCTCATTATGGAATCAGAACGGAACAATATAAATTGATATTCTTTTATGGATTGCCATTAGATGCAACAAACAAAACATCTCGAGATGATTTCCATAAAATCGCTACGGAGCCTTATTGGGAACTCTATGATTTAAAGAACGATCCTAATGAAATGCGTAATATATATGCGGATGCTAAGTATGCGGATATTGTTGCTAAATTGAAGTTGGATTTATTGAAAATGAAAGCAGATATCGGAGATACTGATGAGCAGTATCCTGAGCTTTTGAAAGTTAGGGAGCAATATTGGGATTAATCTTAAAGGTTATTATTTGATTGAATGTCACAGGAAGGCAATGTTCATATGTGAATTTTGTTTTACTATTGGTTTTATTTGGGAGATTTGGTGTCGTTTTTTTCTGTTGTATTGTTGTTTCTTTGTAAAAAACAATACAACATTATGAAATTTAAATTTTTAAATCTATCCATAGTAACCTTTTGCATAGCGCTGTCTTCTTGTGTTTCAAACAATAATAACAAAACAGAAAATAAGCGAAGTCAGGCTTTTGAAAGGTATAAGTCTAGTAGTTTAAAATTCGAAGCAGAGAACAAGTTCTTCCCTACTTTTAAGTACGCAATGGTAACAGGATTGGGGTATTTCGGAGATCCTAAATCGGATGCTGTTATTCAAGAGAAATTGAAAGTTTATGAAGAGAAAGGTCCGCAACTTGTAAGGCTAGATAAGGGGAGAAAAAAAGAGCTTTCAGCAGCCTATCTTTTACGTCATAATTTAGAAGGCTTTAAAGAAAACACTACTTTTAGAGATCCAACGAGTCCAATAAAAATTGGTGACACATATCATATTTGGTATAGCAAGTCATGGGGTGTACCTCCTGTAGGTCAAAAAAAAGGTTCAAAAGAAGCGTGGCAAGAGATAAAAGGAAATTGGAAACGAATTTATTCTTGGGATTTTGTATCTATTTGGCATGCAACTTCTAAGGATGGTTTTCATTGGAAAGAAGAAGGAGTTGCATTGGAGCCTGGAGCCAAAGGTTCTTTCGATGATCGTTGTGTATTTACTCCAGATGTACTTGTTGCAAATGGCAAATACTATTTGTATTACCAAGTAGCGAAGTCCCCTCATGTATATGCAGATGGACCTCACAGTATTGCGATGGCCTCATCAGATTCGCCAAATGGCCCATGGGTAAAATCAGATTCACTTATAGTAGTACCTGGTGAACCAGGAAATTTTGATTCAAAAAAAGTACATGACCCAAGTATTATTGTAAAGGGAGGTAAATACTACCTATACTACAAGGGAGACGGTGATCATAATAATAGAAAACAATTTGGAGAACCGTTTTATATAGGATGGGGAGTTGCTATTGCAGACACTCCTGAAGGTCCATTTGTAAAGTCGAAATTAAACCCTGTCGTTGTTGGAGGACACGAGGTGGTGATTTTTCCTTACCAAAGTGGAGTATGCGGAATGGTACGCCAAGGACCAGAATTGTATAGCCTTCAATATGCTAAAGATGGTTTAAATTTTGACATGGTTTCTCATGTAACTGATGTTCCGCATGCAGGAACGTTTTTTAGAGAAGGAAATTTTAGAGATATTGATAAATATCCAGCTAACTTCCCTAAGTGGGGACTATCTCATGGCTATAGATTGGGATCGAAAGAAGCTTTCATTATCAGGTATGATGTGAATTTTAGAAAGGTTAATAAATAATAGATTTTTAGTATGAAGAATTATCTCTATATCGCGGCTATGTTAGTTGTATTAGCAACAAATGGCCAAAAAAAATACAAGTCGGATTGGAAAGATTTGGCGAAACATAACGAATCTCCTGAATGGTTTCGTGATGCCAAATTTGGAATTTATTTCCATTGGGGACCTTATTCAGTCCCTGCCTTTGGAAATGAGCACTATCCAAGAACCATGTATGGTCATGTGAGTGGCATACAACCAAAACAACAAGTAAAGAAGGAAGAAGGAGTTGGTGTGGGATTCCAAACGTATAGAGAGCATGAATTCCACAAGGAAAAATATGGAGCTCCAAAAGATTTTGAATACCATGATTTGGTAAAAGATTTTAGAGCCACCAACTACAATGCTGAGGCATGGGCAGACTTATTGTTTATGGCTGGAGCAAAGTTTGCAGGACCCGTTGCCATGCATCATGATGGATATGCCATGTGGGATTCCAAGTTAACTCCTTGGAATGCTGCACAAACAGGCCCGAAAAAAGATGTTTTGGGAACTATGGCAAAAGCGATTCGTAAAAGAGATATGAAGCTAATAGCTACTTTTCATCATGCAAAAGTCGGCCGTTATTCAGAGGATAATGCAAGTGTTAAGAAACACAGATGGCATTATTATGGAAGAGAGAAATATTTTGAACGCGAGGCACCGGAAAAAATTGGTGCGGATTCCAATGGACTTGAGAAACTCTATGGGACGATGCCTTGGAATGACTTCTGTGCGTATTGGAATGAATTGCTAGAAGAAGTCGTTGATAATTATCAGCCTGATATTATTTGGTTTGATTCATGGCTAGACAGATTGCCGCAAAAAAACAGAAAAGATTTCGCATCTTATTACTTGAATGAGGCAAAGAAATGGGATAAAGATGTTGTGATTACTTACAAGCAAAATGATTTGCCGCAAAATGTTGGTGTTTTAGATTTTGAAAAAGGAAGAATGGACCAATTAACGGATTACACGTGGTTGACAGATGGGACGATTAGTGATGGACAATGGACTACAACAGGAAGCTGGTCGTACACAGAGGAGTTGGATATAAAACCAGCCAAAACATTGCTCCATATATTGATTGATATTGTGAGCAAAAACGGAAATTTCTTATTAAATATTTCTCCTACAGCTGACGGTGTTTTTCCCGCAGCGCAACAGAAAAGTCTTCTTGATATGGGAGTTTGGTTGCGTGCTAATGGTGAAGCTATTTATGGAACACGACCATTCATAACTTATGGAGAAGGTCCGAAAAGACTTAAGGGAAGTGGGCATTTTGTCGCAATGTCCAAACCTTATGATCAAGAGAATATTAGGTATACCACAAAAGGAAATACGATCTATGCTATTCAGATGGGATGGGCAGGAAGTCAGAAGGAAGTTTTGTTAAAAACTTTTGCCAAAGATATTAGAAACAAAACAGAGGTGACAAACGTTTCGGTAGTAGATTCGTCTGAAACAATTAAGTGGGAAATTACTGATGAAGGATTGCTTGTAACGACACCATTTAAAGCATCTAATAAAACAGCTATTTGTTTTAAGATTGAGACAAGAGATGGTTGGAAATCAATGAAGCAACAAGTGAAACCATTAAAGAAAGCTATGAATGAAATCGACGGATAGTCGTACGGTATTTATAAAAAGAGCACCTTTAAATCCACCTTATAGAATAAAAGAGCAATAGATGAAATGTCTCAGGCAGTTTACAATCTATGGGGTATTAGGTACAGCTGATTGTCTATTTGGTTCCTAGATAAAACCTAATGATATCCCAGTAATCAACTCGATTCATGGAACAGGGATTTTTACACACAAAGGAGGTATAGCGTACATCATTAATTAAGATGGTCTGAAAAAAAGATCCCAGTTTCTAACTTCTGAAACTGGGATTTTTTTGTTAATTGCGATTCTTTTAGAAAACCGAAATGCTAATAATATGTATTCTTAAGGAATGACTAGAGAATCCTTTTCTATGCCCTATTTTCTCAATAGCGTACTTTTCAGGATCCTTTTTTACAAAGTCGATCAGTCTTCTTATGATAGTCGTTTTGGGGCTTGAATACAATCAAACTAGGCATCCTAATGCCATAGGTAAAGCGGGGATATACGTTTAAAAATTATTTAGAGACCCGTTTATAAAAACATAAAATGACTATGCGATTTGTTATAGTTACGCCAATCCATGCAGTGATGGGGATTAACCTAAGGGAAGGCTATAAAAAAAGCATCAAATTGATATTTCAATTTGATGCTTTTTATACAGGGTATAAATGGCACTTAGAATTAGTCGTTCCAGTGCTCGTCAATTGATTTTTGTATTGCAGGGTATTGACTATCATTTTCGTCGACATCCTTTCTCAACGCAGCCAATCTAATTTTCAGATCTTTAATGATCTCAGCATATGCAGGGTCATTATATTTATTTGACATTTCTTTAGGATCTTTCTTTAAGTCATAGAATTCCCAAGCAACAGGTGTTTCTAAAAATGACAAAGAGGATGGGTGGTGCGCCCGTTTTTGTGCTTTATTGTTTCTTTTCTTGTAGTCTCTAGCATAAAAGAAAATTAATTTATAATCTTTGGTTCTAATTCCAAAATGTGCTGGGTTGCTATGTTTATGAGCCATGTGCATCCAGTACCTGTAATAGGTTTCTTGTTTCCATCCTTTAGGCTCTTCACTTGTTTCAAGAATCTCTTTGAAACTAGTTCCTTGCATGTATTCAGGAGTGTTTCCTCCTGCCAAATCGATGATAGTTGGAGCGAAATCTGTGTTATTAATGATGGCATCTGTCTTAGTTCCCGCTTTAATCATTTTTGGGTATCTAACTAAGAAAGGCATTCTCATGGATTCTTCGTACATCCAACGTTTGTCAATGTAGTCATGTTCTCCTAGCATAAATCCTTGATCACCCGTATAGATAATTACGGTATTGTCCATTAAATCTTCTTTTTCTAAATATTCGAAGAGACGTTTTACGTTATCATCAACACCCTTCACGCATCTTAAGTATCTCTTAAGGTATTCTTGGTAAGCTAATTTTTTATATTCTGGGTCAGGGATGTTTTGATCTATGCTCATGTGCATTCCCATGTTACGGATAATATTTCTATGGCCTACGGAAGAGCCGATAGTATCCATCATGGAATCATTGTGTCCTCTTGTAGCGATAGATCCATTTCCAGTATTGTCCCATAAGCTTGCTGGCTCAGGAATTTCAACATCGGCTAAATAATCGTTATATCTTTTAGCATGTTCAAAAAAGTCGTGTGGGGCTTTAAAATGGTGCATCAAAAAGAAAGGTTTTGTTTTGTCTCTTTTAGAGCGCAACCATTCCAACGATTTGTCCGTGATGACATCTGAAGAATGGCCCGTGTATTTTGTTGCATTTACTTCTCGATTCAGTCCCTTTTCAAACCAAATTGTTTTCTTTTCACCGGTCTCTTCATTGGAATAAAGAGTTGGGTTGTGATAATCTCCTTGCCCTGGTAAGACATTGTAATAATCGAAAGCCTCAGGAGCTTCTTTTAGATGCCATTTTCCAACAATGGCTGTCGTGTAGCCAAGGTTTTTCATTTCGTGAGCCAAGTATTGTCTATCCGCAGGTAAGATGCCTCCCAAGTCTTTTACTCCGTTTACTTGTCCATATTGGCCGGTCATAATGGTTGCACGAGATGGCGTACAAATTGCGTTTGTACAGAAAGCATTTTCAAAGAGAATTCCTTCTTTCGCAATACGATCAATCGTTGGAGTGGGGTTTAATGAGGCTAATCTACTTCCATACACACCGAAACCTTGTGTGGTATGGTCATCGGCCATGATGTAGATAATATTTGGTTTTTTAGGAGATTCTTCTTTTTTTGATATGTTCCCTCCACATGAGGTTAACAATCCAACAAAAATAAGCGTTGGAGTATAAAACATTTTTTTTAACGAATGCATATGGTGTAAGTTTTTAAAAAATTAATGAACACAATATTAAACATAAGTGGTTTTTTATTTGATGTCATTTGTATCCTTTAATAACACATTTATATCACGAACATTTTTTTTCTTGTGATATGATTTCCTGCATACCATTCTTTGTTTCTAAATACTTTTCTGTTCGAGAAATTTTTGTTTGTAGAGTTGTTGTAATCGGTTTTACTTTACCTACTCTTCTTCTTTTTACGGAAGGGTGGATGTTCGTTTTTTGTTACTATTTGGGAGAGATGGGTACAGTAGGCGTACGTGAATTATCTAGTTTTACGTCAATCAAAATTTATATATAATATGAAAATAAAAAATTTATTAATCGTTTGTTTGTTGTCAGTTGGTTTTGCTTTTGGGCAAAAGAAATATGAGCCAACATGGGAATCGTTAGACACAAGAGAAAATCCGGCATGGTTTTCAGGAGCGAAATTTGGAATCTTTATACATTGGGGCTTATACTCTGTTCCTGGATACACTAATAAAGGTACGTATGCAGAATGGTATTGGAATGCCTTACATGAAGATCCTAAAACACTGAATAAAAAGCAAAAAGAACGTCATCATGCGATTACAAAATTTCATAATGAGAGCTACGGTGAGGATTTTAAATACACACAATTCAAAGATAACTTCAAAGCAGAATTATTCAATCCTGAGGAATGGGCTTCTATTTTTAAAAGGTCAGGTGCTAAATATGTGGTATTGACCTCAAAGCATCACGATGGGTATTGCTTGTGGCCAAATAAAGAAGCTTCTGAAAGTTATGGCATGCCATGGAATTCCGTTGTTTCTGGACCTAAACGAGATTTGGTAGGTGATTTAACGAAAGCGGTTCGTCATGAAGGCGTGAAAATGGGCTTGTATTATTCTATTTGGGATTGGTACAACCCTTACTGGACGAAAAAGCAACAACAAATTATGAGTTCTGGTAGTTTGTCCGTTGATACAGGTGCAAAAGGGGATAAAACATCTAAATTTTCAAAAGAAGATGTGATAGCAGCAGAGGCAGGTTTGGATAAGTATGTACATGAGGTGATGTATCCTCAAGTAAAGCAGTTGATAAAAGATTATGAGCCAGCATTGCTTTTCTCTGATGGAGATTGGTGGATGGATTATAAAAAATGGCAGACATTGCCTATGTTGTCTTGGGTATTTAATAATGCTCCAAATAAAGACGAATTGGTGATTAATGATCGTTGGGGGAAAGTGAGAGGGAAACACGGAGGTTATTACACGACTGAGTATGGTTCTGGTTTTTCTGATGGATCTAAGCCATGGGAAGAAAATAGAGGAATTGGAATGTCTTTTGGTATCAATAGAATTGAAAACATTGACGATTATCGCACAGAAAAAGAATTGATATTCATGCTTATGGATATTGTAAGTAGGGGAGGAAACTTATTGTTAAATATTGGTCCTAATCCTGATGGTACCATTCCTGTTATCATGCAGCAACGTTTGTTGGAGATTGGAGCATGGCTAGATGTTTATGGTGAGGGAGTTTACGACACGCACCAATGGATTAAAGATGCACAATGGAGTGAAGGTAAAAAACCGGTATTTTCTAAAAATGATTTTCATGCAGGTTTCCCAATATACCAAATGACGATAGATCCTAAAGAAGGAGATGCGGTAAAAGAGTTTTGGTTCTCTCAGAATAAAAACAATCTTTTTGCTTTTGCACCAGAATGGCCAGAAACGGAAACAATTTTCATTAAAGATGTCGTTCCAACCAAACAAACGAAAGTAACCTTAATGGGATGTGATAAAGAATTGAAATTTAAAAAGACTTCGAAAGGAATAAAAATTGATCTTTCAAAAATTGCTTTTAGCGATTTGAAGTCTCAATATGTATTTGGATTTAAAATTTCAAATATTAACGAATAGTTGACTTTTTTAACGAAATCATAGAAAAGGGAGTTTTATACTCCCTTTTTTGGGTATCAGGGTTAATTGATAAATAAATACAAGGTATTATGAGTAAAATATTCACATTTTATAGTTCCATTTTTCTATTTCTCTTAGTGAAATCAATAAATGTTAATGCACAAGTAGTATTTGAAGTTTCAGAAGACGGAAAAGAGCATTCCTATCAAGAAATACATGAAGCAGTAACGGCAGCTTCTAAATTGATAACGAAACAGGGCTACCCTGAAGAGGGAATTGAAATTCTCATAAAAGATGGTTATTACAAATTAGATAAGAAAGTACTGTTAACAGAAAACTTATCGGGAACCATTGAAAAACCATTAGTTATTCGAGCTGAAAATATAGGGGGCGCACACTTGGTGGGTGGAAATATCTTGAATTTTAAGGATTTTAAAAAATTCAAACCTTCTGATGCTGGATTTGATTTAGTAGATTCGAAAGCGGCTTCGCACATTCGAGTATTCAATTTGAAGAAGGTGGGGATCAAAAAATCGCAATTGGGAGCCTTTTTCAAACATGGTTATGGTTTTGAGAACAATCCCTATTTTACGACCCCTGCAATGCTTTGGGTTGATGGGGAAAGAATGCCACTTGCGCGTTGGCCGAATGAGGGAGAAACAAACCCTTATTATGACAATGTAAATCAGTTCAAAGGTCGTTTCAGTGATGTTGCTATCACAGGGGCTGTTTCTATGATTGATGTGGTGGATAAAGGAGCAACAAAAAAATTCAAATGGTATGAAAATCAATCCTTTTTGAATCATGGAGGTGGGACCTTCACTGTAGGTTTTGACAAAAGCAAAGCGTGGTCTTATTATAAGAAATCGGACGAGAAAATATGGCTAGATGGTGTTTTAGCAGCATCTTGGGAGTGGGAATACACAGAAGTTAAAGAATTGAAAAAAAAGGAAATTACATTAGCTTCTGGAACTAATAGGGGGTTGGGAGTGTTTAAGAAAGTAACGCATTTTCATTTTGAGAACGTTCCTGAGGAATTGGATACTCCTGGAGAGTATTTTATTGATAGAGATCGGATGCTCTTGTATTTTTATCCAGTAGAAGCTATAGCGAACAAAGTGATTGTATTAGCAACGATGTCATCAGATATGATAGTGGTTGAGGGGGCTTCTAATCTTATGATTCAAGGTTTGGTATTAGAGTCTGGAAGGGAGTCTGCGATTCGTGTGAAAAATAAAAATCAAGGTGCCCGAGTTATCGCACGTAGTCATGATGTAACCATTAAAAATTGTACCATTCGTAATTTTAATCAATGGGGTGTTTTGGTAGAAAAAGCGCATAATACCTTGGTGGATCGTTGCCATATTTATAATTTGGGTGCTGGGGGTGTCAAATTGGGTATTGAGGCGAAGCAATTTTCTTTAGAGAAAGAAAATAATACCGTTTCCAATTGTGAAATTCACCATATTGCCTTTGATCAAAAATCTCAAGTACCAGGAATAACCTTAGCAGGTTGTGGAAACATTGCTAGAAATAATGAAATATACAACACACCTCATTTTGCGATAAAAATGAAGTTTACTAATGATTGTGTTGCAGAGAATAATTATTTACATGATTTGCCTGAATACCATCATTTTGATGGAGGTGCTTTATACTTGGCAACGGGTAGTAATTTTTATAATAGAGGGAATGTTATCCGTGAGAATTATTTTGAAAACATAAGTACCAATGGAGCGTATTTAGACAATTACACGATGGGGAATACCGTAGAGAAGAACGTGTTCTTCAATGTTGGTAATAGCACAAAAGGTTCCAAAAATGGTGCTGTTTATATACACGGAGGGGGGCAAAACAAAGTTCAAAATAATGTGGCTATCGACTGTCCTTATGCATACAAAACAGGATCACATATTGTAAAAGCACCCAATACAACCAATTATTTAAATGCTTGGTATACCGATGCAGTTGCTTCTTTTGAATCCATGAACCCTTTGTATGTAAGTTACTGTGCTCGCTATCCTGAATTGGTTTCTTTTTTAGATAAATTACACAATTCTCCTGAACTGATTCATAATCACGTTCGGAATAAAAGTTTAAAACAGATTTCAAATCCTAAAAACAGGAAGAAACAGCTTGATATGTATGACCTTCATGGTGCTACAGATTTCTACAAAGACAAAGAAAACGAAAGTGATTGGTCTAAATGGTTTCAGTTAAGGTATCAATCAACTCTTTTTAAAAACAACATCACTTGTTTTACAACAAAGCAATACTTGCCTGATTTGGTAAAAACGAAAGGTGCTTATGTTTTGGCCGGGAGTTCAGGGGTGTTCGCGATGTCTCCTTACAAACTCAAATTAAAAACAGGTTTTGCAAATATTACAAATCATGTTTTTGAAGGCAATAAGGTTTTAGACTCAGTCCCAACTTCGATTGGTGCACCAACTAACGGTGGTCGTTTTGTGTTGAATAATCAGATTAGTGTTTCTGAGATGCAGGATTTTATATCGATTAATTTTTTGAATATTGGTATAATAAAGGAGTAATAAGCACTCGTAAATGTAGATAGAAATGGGTTTTTACCATTTTTTTCTTAGAAGTGATAATTGTGTTAACATTTGTAGCATGCGGATATACACAAAATTTTCTTTGTTGTAATTTTACCTTGGTATTTCAAACGAAAAATAAATGAAAGCTTGAGATTCCAAAAATTATTTTAACCAATTAAACTTATTTTATGAAAAGAAATCCCTTTACAAAAACATCCATACATTGTTTTTTGTTGATTGTTTTTTTCTTTGTAATAGGAGTCTCACAGACTTCTGCGCAATCGAAGAATGTTACGGGTAATGTAAAAGATGACACTGGAGAATTGCTTCCTGGTGCGAGTATTTTAGTCGTAGGAACCACTTTAGGTACGATGACAGATTTTGATGGGAATTTTGAAGTTCGCGTCACGGAAAAAGGAAAAGCAATCTCGATATCTTCTTTAGGGTATATCACACAAGAAATTCCATATACCGGTCAAGATGTCATTAATGTTATGTTAAAATCTGATAGAAGTCAATTAGAGGAGGTTGTTGTTGTTGGTTATGGTACTCAAAAAGCAAAAGATGTTACAGGAGCGATTTCTAAAATAAAAGCAAAAGACATCGAGAAGACAACGAATGTTACCGTGGAACAAGCATTAACTGGTAGAGTTGCTGGTGTAAATACCATTTCCTCTGATGGTTCTTTGGGAGGTGGAATGCGTATTCGTATTCGTGGAGGTACTTCTGTCAATGCCAACAATGAACCGTTGTATGTGATTGATGGCTTGCCGGTGGAAGTAGATTATACTTTGAATCAAGTTCCGGGTGCTATTGATCAGCCTACTGCATCACCTTTGGCTAATTTAGATCCAGGTTCTATTGTCTCGATAGAAGTATTGAAAGATGCCTCTGCGGCGGCAATATATGGTTCTAGAGGAGCGAATGGCGTTGTTATGATTACGACCAAAACAGGAAAAGCCGGAAAAACACAAATTGTCTATGACACCAATACAAGTTTGAGTATTGTGCCTAAAAATAGGTATGTAAAGATGATGAATACGACGCAGTATGGAGAGTTTTTGGTGAATCAAGATCGATATTGGCTAGGCGTTTATAGGCCCTATGCTCAATTTCCTGCGGGTTCGGGTGTAACGGCTGAAGAGAGGTTGGAAGCCTACAAATTGGAGCCCAACACGAATTGGCAAGATGAATTCTATCAAATGGGAATCATCACCAACCATTCTATTTCTGCTTCAGGAGGTTCCGAAGGGAATTTATTTTCTGTGAGAGGGGCTTATTTGAATAACGAAGGGACGGTTAAGAATTCTTTTTTTAAGCGGTATAATTTTACAATGAACACACAGAATAAATTGACAGATAAACTGAAAATTAAAACAAGTTTAGCGCCAAGTTATGTGATCAAACAAGGTCCTACCTCTGGGGGGAGTTTTTCACAAAGAAATATGGGGTCAATTATAAAAGCGATGTCAAGGCAACCAAATCGCGTGGTCGGTCAGGTGGAAATTGATGACAATGAAGATGTTGGAGTTTGGGTGGATCCAATTACAGAAGCTGAGAAAACAAAGCAATTGACAACTATTTTCAGTTTTACAGGAAACACGAATCTAATATACGAGATATTCAAAGGTTTTACTGCCAACTTTCAGATAGGGACAAACTACTCTAGTGGTTTGGTAAAGAATTATTTTTCAAAAGAATTTGGAAGAGGTTGGCAGAACGGTGGTCTAGGGACAAGGTACCACTACACCAATTCGAATGTCAACAACCAAAACATGTTAAATTATACAACATCATTTGATGGTGGAAAACATAGAATAACAGCGCTTGCAGGATTTACACAAACCTATTTGAGCATAGATACAGAAAGAATTGAATCAAAAGACTTTGCGGTTGAGACCCTTGGCTTTGATGGTTTGCAAAATGGTCAAAATCCATCAAGACCTTTCACTGAGAAAAAAGAGAAAGTATTAAAATCTTTTTTAGCAAGGGTAAATTATAACATGTTTAATAAGTACAATTTCACCGTTTCAATGCGTGCAGACGGTTCTTCTGTATTTGTTAATAATAAATGGGGGTATTTTCCAGCAGCAGCCTTTGCCTGGAATATGAATGGTGAACCTTTTATTAAAAATGTCAAAGATATTTCTAATATGAGGTTGCGTTTGAGTTATGGGCAAACAGGAAATGCGGGCGTTCCTTTTTACAATTCATATTCTTTAATGAGTGACACTTTCCCTGTTTTTGGAGAATCTTCATCCGCAGTAGCTGGTTTGTCAACGACAAATGTAGGGGATCCAAATTTACGTTGGGAGTTTACAGATCAATTTGACTTAGGTTATGAATTGGGGCTGTTCCATAATAGAATTAATATAGTGGCAGATATTTATTACAAACGAACACAAGATTTATTACTAAGACAGCCCATTGCCTTATCCACAGGGTTTGAGAGTAATCTTACTAATATTGGAAATGTTGAGAATAGAGGTTTAGAGCTTTCATTAAAGACCGTTAATTTTGATGGAGATTTTAAATGGAATACAGAATTTAACTTCGCATTAAATAGAAACAAGGTGCTTAGTTTAGGAGCAAATACAAGAGTAACTTTCAAGGATCAATTTTCACAACAGTTTACAGGGCTTTTGCAAACCGGGGAAAGTCTTGGGAATTGGATAGGATATGAAACCGATGGTATATTTAGGTATGAAGATTTTGAAGGAGATAAGGTAACGCTAAAGCCAGAATTAAGAGGTCTTTATGGTAATTATGCAAGTAATGAAAACCCATTAGTCGGCGATATAAAATATATAGACAGAAACCAAGATGGGACTATAGATAATTTAGACAGGACAATCATTGCGAGAACGCAACCGAAGCATTATGGTTCTGTATACAATAGTTTTTCTTACAAAGGATTTGATTTAGGGGTTTTCTTTACCTACAAGTATGGAGTGGATGTCATCAATGGTAATAAACATAGAATTAGCAATACGGTAAATTCAAATTGGAACAAAATGGTTTCTTCTGTGGATGCATGGACCCCAGTAAACAATGACGGCTCTCAACCTAGACCCGATTACAAACAGGATCCAAATTTTAATGATAGAAGCATAGAGGACGGCTCTTTTATACGATTGCAATCTATCAATATTGGATACAACCTTCCTAAAAACATATGTGGAACCCTTGGACTGAGTAGTTTAAAACTATATTCTAATGTTGATAATATCCATATTTGGACAAAATATACAGGATATGATCCTGAGGTGAGTGTTGCGACTGGACAGAAGGCGGTTACGAGTGCGAATTTAGATTATGGTGCTTATCCTAGAACGTTGAATTTATCGTTAGGAATTAGAGTAGGGTTTTAAAATAAAAGAATAACATGAAACAAATAAAATATTTTATAGGATTGATGGCAGTCTGTATTACTACAGTCGGATGTCTAAGTGATTTGGACACGGCTCCTAATTCACAAGTTGTACCATCTTTATTTTTTAGAAATTTAGACGAATGTGAAGTTGCGGTAAACGGTATTTATGATAAAATGGCAGGTTCAGATGACGCCTTTGGGCAATATTATGTAAGTTTAGCTTCTCTTGGTTCCCATGTGAGTACAAATCATATTAAATCACCTGCTCAAAATACATTTGCATATTATACCTTCAACGCAGCATCAAAAGAGCTTAGGGCTATTTGGGCTTCTAACTATTCGATTATCTACAGAGCAAATCAGTGTGTAGATAGAATAACTGAATTAAAAGTGGAGCCAGGTAATGCCACAGACGAAATGCACAAGAATAGATTGGTTGGAGAAGCTAAGTTTTTGAGAGCCTTAGCTTACTTTAATTTGGTTCGTTTTTGGGGTGGAGTACCTTTGGTATTGGATGAGTTGGAGGATTTTAAAAATACAAATCGTCCAAGAACGGATGCTACCTTGGTGTACGATGCTATTGTAGCAGATTTAAAATATGCAGAAGAACATTTGTACAACGCACACTGGGTACCTTCCACAGAAACTGCATTAAGTTATGGTCCAGATGCTTTGGGTAAGGCCACAAAAGGTGCGGCCAAAGGGTTGTTGGCGAAAGTATACCTAACGCGTGCCTCGCATCCATTATTAGAGACAGAATTTTATGAATCTGCGTATGAAAAAGCAAATGAGGTGGTGTCTTCGGGGGATTATATTTTAGATGAAAGTTATTCAAATTTATTTACCGTAGAAGGAGGATTATCACATGAGTGGATGTTTCAAGTACAACACGACTTTTCTTCGCTTCAAGGCGGTGTATGGGGAGGAGTAAACAATCCTCCAGGGAAAACTGAAGCAATTAATAAAGGCTTTGGGCGTGTTAATTCAACGTATGATTTTTTTAAGTCATATGAAGAGAACGATCCTAGAAGGGACAATAACATTTGCCGAGGAAAGTTGAATGCCGACAATTCAATAGACTACAAACCAAACTCTAGACTTTGGTATTGTTACAAATTTAAATTTTCAACAAAACCCGTTGCGCCTTTTCAGACAGATATGAATGTTCCCGTATTGAGATATGGTGATGTTGTAATGGTGTTGGCTGAAGCGGCAGCAAAAACCAATAGAGAAAATGAAGCGTATGATGCTGTGGATTTGATATTGTCTAGAGCGCAACAAGGAGGTATTTCTCCTAGTTTAATTGATAGATCCTTGACGGGAGATTCCTTATTAGAGGAATTATTTAACGAAAGGGCGCGAGAAATGTGTTTCGAAGGTTCCTCTTGGTTTGACTTAGTAAGAGAAGGCGAGACAAAATTTTTAAACGTTTTAGCAGATCAAAAATTTACTAATAATGATGATTTACCTGAACCAGTTTTTGAATCTGTGCCATGGGCAGGAAATGCGGTAGTAAAGCATTTATTATTTCCGATTCCAGTTACTGAAATGGAAACGAATAGCGGCATGGCAGGAAACCAAAATCCGGGCTACTAGGAATAGATAAAAATAGGCTTAGAAAATAGCTGTTTTATAGGACATAAATTAAATTCATAAACCAAATTAATAATTAATAAATAAAGTAAAAAATGGAAAAAATGAAAAAAGTAATCGCAGTAATCGTATTTGTTTTAAGTGTATCGTTTTCTTATGGTCAAAAAAAGAAAGAAATCATTGAAAAAAGAGCAACCTACCAAACGAAAGAAATGGTGGAAGTTTTGTCTTTGTCTGAAGAGCAGGAAGCTAAAGTTTATGAGATTATGATTTCGAAGCATAAATCGGTAATGAAAATTGATGAATCAGATCAGTCTAAAGAAGAAAAGAAAGCAAGTAAGAAAGAGGTTTACAAAAGTCATGGAGCACAATTTAAAGAAGTTGTGGGTCTAGAGAAAATGAAAGAATGGTGGGCATACAATGACGATAAAAATAAAAAATAAGTGTGTTCTTTTGACTGCAGCAATCCGTTTATGGTTGCTGTAGTCAACAATTATGAGTTGTTAAAAGAACAACCTATTGATTTTATGAATGTGTTTCTTTTTACTTAGAAATGCGATAAAATAACCAAAGTGGTGCTCAACCTAAAGGTAGAGGTGCAATCGTCTGATGCATACGCCACAACTACTAAATTTATTTCAATGAATAATTTAATGATCAAATGCTGTTTTGTATTGGCTACATTTGGGTTTATCTCATGCGCTTCGGATACTGATTGCGAAGATAAACACGATGCGCTAAGTGGAACCATAGATGGCTACTATGATGGTAAAGAAGTAAGTGCTTCTATGCGCAGGTATATTGAGCAATGGAATCAAACAGAACCTTCGCAGAATGAATTCTACTCTAGCTTTAGTTATCAAACCATGAAAGGTTTGGAATATGAAGAGGGGATTTCTAGGAGAGATCCTAGTACCGTGATTAAGGTAGACGGTTTGTATTACGTATATTATACAAGAAGTCCTAAGACAGCGGCTCCTGTAGGGTATAAAAAAGCTACAAAGTCACTTCCAGCAAATACTTGGGATTTGTGTGATATTTATTATGCAACTTCAAAAGATGGTAAAACATGGAAGGAGCAAGGTATCTCCGCATCTCGTGGGCCTGAAGGTGCATTTGATGATCGCTCTGTGTTTACCCCGGATATTATGAGGTATCAAGGGAAATATTATTTGTATTACCAAGCGGTAAAATACCCATATACAGAACGTTCTAAAAATGTTATTGGAATGAGTTGGTCAGATAGTCCAAACGGACCTTGGCATAGGCATCCAGAACCTGTATTGGTTGCTGGAAAGTCGGGGGTATTTGGAAAAAACACCACAAAAAGGTGGGACATTACTGCTTATGGAGACTTTGATAGTCAAAAAATTCACGATCCTAATTTAATCGTGAGAGACGGTAAAATTTGGATGTATTACAAAGCCCATCCTATGGGTGTGGGTAGTGAGCATGCGGCGCCACGAGGCGTGGGTATGAAAAAACCGTATCCGAATTTTTCAATGGGTGTTGCCATAGCGGATGCTCCAGAGGGTCCTTTTATCAAGCATCCATTAAACCCTGTATCTGCCAGCGGACATGAAGCTTTAGTTTGGCCCTATAAAGATGGGGTTGCCACATTAATCACTGCGAATGGTCCTGAAAAGAACACGATTCAATGGGCAAAAGATGGCGTGAATTTTGAAGTGAAAGCAAATATTGTATTGCCTCCGGATGCCGCAGGATTGTATTGTACCGATAAGTATGACAATACAACCAATGGAAAAGGGTTTACTTGGGGGGTATGTCATATTGCACAATCTAAATCCAAACCATGGTCTTACATGATGCAGTTTAAGTGCGATTTGTCTCAGGAAAAAGAAGATTTGAATCACAAAAAAGAAAATATTCGTTTTGATGAATATTCTAGAAAAAATTCAATAGGTAGAAAATAAAGTAGGTAAAAAGGAAACCCACTGAGATTACATTTTATTTCAGTGGGTTTTTTTGCTTTAAAAAATAATTATACAGATGAAAAAAATAGTTTTAGTAACGATACTTGTTTTAAGTTGTGATTTTTTGTTTTCGGCAATTTCTTCATTTGAAGGAATAAGACCGAAGTCTTATTTTATCTCAAAAGAGGGAAGTGATGCCAATACAGGATCAATTGAGAGTCCATGGCGTTCATTAAATCATGCTTTTCGAGAAATGAAAGGTGGAGAAACCATCTATTTTAGGGAAGGCGTTTATAAAATGAATTGTTTTCTTAAAGATTTTACCACGAGCAACGGTCTTCCTGTAATCGTAAAACCTTATGCAAATGAGAAAGTGGTTTTTAATGGTGTTCGATCGCTAACGCCTCAATGGAAACATTGGAAAAATGGTGTCTACAGAACAAAAGTAAAGCAACCTTTTTGGGAATTGTTTGTAAATGGCAAACATGCGGACATGGCTCGTTGGCCTAATACTTCTTTTGAAAACGATAGTATTTGGCGAATGACGCAATCTATGAGAAATATAGATGGTGGCTTTAGAAAGGGAAAATACACCGGGAAAAGTAGGTTAGGATTGGTCTATGATAAAGGTTTTGATTCCGGAAACGCAAAAGGTTTTTATGAAGGTGATAGCCGTTATGAGGGGGTTTTAGAGATGAAGTCTTTGGCAGAATCTAATAAAGATTTTACAGGGGCTTATGCAGTATTAAATATTGGAAATTGGCTCACCTTTACGCGTGAAATAACAGCACACAAACCTGGCGACGATTTTTTTAATTACGATATCTCGGGAATTAAAAAAAATCAATTAAAGAGCCATGGCGCATATTATATTTATGGGCTTGCTGCTTTGGATAAGACAGGAGAATGGTGGTACGATAAAAAAACAAATTATTTGTATTACAAACCGCAGTCAGAGAAGGCTTTACAGCAACTGGAATTTGAATTAAGAGATCAAGATTTTGCTTTAGAATTTACGAATTGTGAAGATATTAAAATTCAAGATATTGATTTTTTTGCCACAGGGTATTTTATCAAAGGATCAGATCGGATTGAATTTAGAGACTGTAACTTTACATATATGTCTGCGAATAAATTCGTTCTTGGTCAAACAAACTGGTTTACGCCATTTAATTCGGGAAGCGATTCATCTAACCAGGCGAGTTCCATTTTTAGTGGAAGCGATTGCAAATTTATAAATTGTACTGTTTTGAATTCAAATGCGCCTCTTTATTTTGTCAGCAACAATATTACCATTGAAAATTGTTCTTTTGAGGGGATAGAATGGGATGTAAATACGGGGGGTGCCTCTGGGTCAATATTATTAGGAAAAAATGCGAAAATGATACGAAATAGCTTATCCAAATCTGGAAACTCTGAAGGAATTAGAGCCCAAGGAGGTGGTGCAAACATTCGTTTTAATAGGGTTTTTGATGCAGGAAACTTACAGCACGATGGTTCAGGAATTAACATCGGTACCAAAGATCATATCAATAGCATAGTGGAGTTTAATTGGGTATATGATTGTAACAGGCAGGGGATTCGCTTTGATTATCATGGAACAAATATCTTAAATGAGAATAAGGTACCTTATGGAGATGGTATTGTCAGAAATAATGTTACTTGGAAAACACAGCCCAATCAGATAAAAGGTGACAGGCACCTCATTCTGAATAATACGGTGGTAAGTTGCAATCTATATAAAAATCCTTTTGAGGAGAAATTTAACATGTCCATCCAAGGCTTTAAAGCAATGCATGATATAGAAAGCAATGCACATTCTATTACAAGAAATAATTTGGCGAAATTAACACACAGAAGTTGGAACTTAGTATTGAAGGGGAGTAATACGGAATACAGAGTCCGTAAAGATGGGTACATACTTCCAAAAGCGCAAAAACTACCTGGGATACACGATCACAATACCGATGAACCGGGTGCGTCGTATCTATACTTACGCGACCCCGATAATTTAGATTTCAGACCAAAAAAGGGGAGCTCTATTGTAGACGCAGGTGCACGCGTACATAAAGAAGAAATCCCTAGTAGTGCCTATCAATATACTCCTGTACCTTTTGAGGGAGCAGCCCCAGATATTGGAGCATATGAATATGGTACTGAATATTATTGGATACCAGGGCGAAAATTAAAGACTGCATCCTTTCCAATACCGCAAAATAAGAGTGTTGTAAAAAAAGATACGGATCTTAAATATCTTGAAGCATTAAACGCGAAATCTCATGTAGTGTATATGGGGCTTTCGGAAACGGGGTTAAAAAAGCAAGCAGAATTATCTAACTCGAATATTTACAATCCTTCAAGTTTGGTTGTAGGTGAAACGTATTTTTGGAGAGTCGATGCGCTTATAGGTGAAGAGATAGTGCAAGGGCCCGTTTGGAGTTTTACTGTGGGAAACAATAAATAGAATTAGTAAAATCAATTTAAATAATAATGAAGATAAATAGAATATTTTTTATTGCATTGTATGCTGTGCTATGCTTTAATACAAACAATGCCATAGGACAAGATGCTGGCAATAAGCCCAATGTTGTTTTTATAATGACCGATGATCAAGGCATGGGAGATCTTGGTTGTTATGGAAATACAATTATCAAAACCCCCACCATAGATAAAATTTATAACGAAGGGGTACATTTGGATAATTTTCATGTTTCTACAACTTGTGCACCAACACGTGGAGCCCTGATGACAGGGAGGCATACGAATCGATTGAATTGTTTTCATACGATCGCTGGGCGTTCTTTACTTTTTGAAGACGAAGTGCTCTTACCTCAAATTTTAGCACAAAATGGATATGCAACGGCGATGTTTGGAAAATGGCATTTGGGAGACAACTATCCCTTTAGACCTGAAGATAGAGGCTTTCAAAAAGTAGTGCGCCATGGAGGAGGAGGCATTACCCAAGGACCCGATTATTGGGGGAACGATTATTTTGATGATCATTATTGGGTACGAAATGAAGACGAGATCACAACGCATACCGAAGCCTTTAAAGGATATTGTACCGATGTGTTTTTTGAGGAAGCGAAAGCATTTATAAAGGCTAAAAAAGACGTGCCATTTTTCGCATATATCTCACCGAATGCACCGCATGGTCCCTTAAATTTGCCAATTAAATATTACAATCAATACAAAGATGAAAAGAAATTAACCGAGCAACACAAACGATTTTATGGAATGGTTACCAATATTGATGACAATATTAAGGAACTGCAATCATTGCTTAAAAAGTTAAAAATAGAAAAAAATACAATTCTTGTTTTCATGACCGATAATGGAACTGGGCATGGTAGGCCAAAAATGGTAAATGGTGAAAAGTTTGGTTTTGATGGTGGTTTAAGAGGGTATAAAGCAAGTCAGTATGAAGGAGGTCACAGAGTACCTTTTATGGTGTATTGGCCTGATGGTAAAATTACCGGAGGAAAACAGATCAATACATTGCTTGCGCATTACGATGTGCTCCCAACGATGGTAGATTTATTAAAGTTGCGCGACATAAAAACAAAACCTTTGGACGGCATCAGTTTTGCACCCCTTTTAAGCGACCCTGCCTCAAAAAGAGACAACCGCATACTTTATATAGATACTCAACGTTTGCAAAACTTAGTAAAAGGAAGAAAATATACGGTTATGGATGATCGTTGGAGGCTTGTAGATGGGAAAGAACTTTATGATGTGGATAAAGACCTTGCGCAAAAGAACAATATCATAACGGAGCATCCAGAAGTGGCTGCGAGGTTGGCTGAAGGTTATGAAAAATGGTGGGATTCTTTTGACGTTGATGCGCTAAATAGCACGTATGCCCATATTAAAGTGGGGAGTAAATACGAAAACCCTTCTCGAATTAGTGTGCACGACATGCTTTCGGGAAAGCTGAATTATACATGGCACCAATATGGCGCTACCAAAGCTGATAAGGCGAATGGTAGGTGGAAAATTGAATTTATGGAAGAAGGGGCGTACACCATTTCTTTGAGAAGATTTCCGCACGAAAGTAAGCTTGGCATAAATGAGACGTTTCCGGCCATAAAAAAATCACCAGAATTTGAAAGTACAATGCCCAAAGCAACAAAAACAAATTTTAAAAAAGGCTATCTTTATGTGGCAGATTTCGAGGCAGAAAAAATAATAGAGAAAGGTGCAGAGGAGGTTGTCTTTGAAGTAAAGGTACCAAAAGGGAAATTCGATTTAGAAGCAAGTTTTTTTGATGCAGAAGAACGTATTTTTCCTGTTTATTATTTATATATAAACAAATTATAGCGTCATTTGTTTACTGTGTAAAAAAAAAGGTTGTTTGTGTTTTACAAACAACCTTTTTTATTTCTTTTTTTTATAAAAAAACTGAAAATCATTGTATTTAAAGGGGCTGTAGTATAGGTAGGTGTAAATATTTTATTATTATTTGTGCTATTTGAACATAGTAAAAGATCGTATTTGCTTCTATATTTGCAGCCGTAATAATTACGAAACTAAACACTTAACTTTTAATTTTAAAATGATGAAAAAAATTACTTTTTTGATGGCTGTTTTAGCTACAACTTTGTCTTTCGGACAAGCAATGACAAACGGAGATTTTAGCACGGCAGGAACGTTGCCTGGAGGTTCTCCAGGAACTGGTTTAGGATGGTATGGAAGTAATGCTGCAATCGGAACTAATGAAGGGGAATTATTATGTACTGCTTTTTCGGTATTAAAGCAGGATGTGAATTTTGTTGAGGCAGGACTTTATACTTTTACATACAGTGTTAAAACAGATGCTTCCCCAATGTTAAAAAACACCTTTATTAAACTTATTACTCCTGGTGGTGATGGTACTGCAATCGAACTTTTAGTCGCGGATTCTAACAATCCAACAAGTGAAACTTATATTGGAGCTTTAAAAACATTCCAATCTAAATTTGGAGCGATAGACGGTAGCTACAAAGAACACTCAGTTACCCTTAACATTGCAGATCCAAATACTGTATTGACATTGTTTATTTCAATAAATAGTGGTACGTCAGACACTTCTACAGATAAGGTATATATCGACGATGTTTCATTTACGAAAGTACCTACACTTGCAGTAGCGGCAAATAATGAGAATACCCCAAGCTTCTCATGTTACCCAAACCCAGCAAAAAATACTATCAATGTAGCAGCAGCGGAAGCTATTGATTCAGTTGTGTTGTTAAACACAATGGGTCAAACAGTGGCATCCACTGTTATTGGATCAACTTCAGGTAAAATTGATGTAACCAATGTAGCAAGTGGTGTGTATATTTTAAGTACTACAATCAATGGTGTTGTTTCTTCACAAAGAGTAGTGATTGAATAAGACATTTTTACCATGTATGAATACAGCCAGATGAGTTTTTCTGGCTGTATTTTTTTTGCCTTGATGTTAGTGTTTGTGGTGTCTGAAAAGAAATAGGATAGTATGCCATTCGTAATTGCTTTTTTACTATTTTTCGCCCACTTTAAAATGTAAATTGTGCATAATTTATTATTATTTGTGCTATTTGAGTGCTAATTAATATGCGTATGAGCCCTATTTTTGTCATTCAAGATTTTCTGTTTTCAGAGGACTACAAACTAAAAACTAAAAACTAAAAACTAAAAATTTTAACTTTAAGATTATGAAAAAAATCACTTTACTTGCATCAATGTTCGCTTTTTCGAGCGTTTTTGCGCAAAATGACATTGATTTACCAAATGGCGACTTTGAAGATGCTGTTATTTCTACGCACTTCAGTGGTGTAAATGGTACGTTATCAATAGGTTCTGAGACCCGTCCAGGAACCACAGGTTCTCAATCTGCCAAATTAGTAATAGGTAGTGGCGGAGGTAATTCGCAAATTCAGGGATTAGGTGCATCTGCAGTTGCTGTCAATAGAACAGAAACTTTAATCCTGTCCGGTTGGGTGAAAGCACCAACGAGTGCTGTACTAAAATTAGTAGCTGTATTAGATGAAGATGGGGCTGGTGGTACCCCTATATATGTTGGTAACAATGTTACCATGCCAGATAACGGCTGGCATTTGATGGAATTCGAGGTTCCTGTGGAATCCACTGGTGTTGGAGTTTACGATACTGTTATCACACGATTGGTAATTTCAGGTGGAGTGACTAGTGGTGACGTTGTTTACTTGGATGATGTAAATTTAAGCGCCAATACACATATTGCGGGGTCTTTCGAAAATACATTTACAAGTTATAATCAGAAAACGTTTACTCAGTTATGGAATTCTAATGCCAATCTTACGGCAACCGAAAATTCTGATGCAGCTTACGTACATTCAGGGTTAAAATCTGCCAAAGCAGTAACAACGGCAGGTGCAAGTGGTTCTTTTTTTATAAAAGGTGAATTTTCTAGAAAGGATCTTGTGCTAGCTGGTAGTTCCAATGGTATTGGTGCAGACCAACCTTTGGGTCTAGATTATTACTACGGTACTTGTTGGGTAAAGGTCGAAGCAGGTGAACCAGATGTTACATTACGTGCTTATATTACTCCAAAAATTAATGGTGGAAGTATCGATTTTAATTTCCAAAATTCTGACAATATAACGGTGTCTGCTTCTGATGGTTGGGTGCAGTTAAATACAGGTGTTGTCGATTTTACTGGTGAAACTAGTTTGGAACAAGTGGAAATGAGGGTTCAAACGGCATCGAATCCTGATGCCTTAACATTTTATATTGACGACATGGACCTAAGATGGAATGATACAGGAGAATCATTATCAGTAAATACCTTAAAAGGTGAAGTGTCTTTTTCGGTATATCCGAATCCTGCTAAAGACGTGTTTAATGTGGTAGCTGCAGAAGCTATAGATACTGTGGAGTTGTTTAATATCATGGGACAAATGGTGTCTTCAACTGCCATAGAAGCTACTGCTGGGAAAGTGGATGTTTCGAATTTGGCAAGTGGTGTTTATACGCTTAAAATTTCAATGAACGGTGCTTTTGCTTTGCAAAGAGTAGTAGTAGAGTAGTATATACCTTACTTTTTTAAAACACGCCTATAAAACTTTGTTTTGTAGGCGTGTTTTTTTTGTGTCAAATGCTTTTGGAGCTGTTTGGTGAATACGCGAAATGTATAGCCATAGTTTTGCCATGTACGCGAAGTTTTGTTCCGTAAATTTCCTTGCTTACAATCGTTTTTTTTTAACTTCGTAATATTTTTGTTACAATGTGTGCTTTCTGTGGTACAATCTCACTTAAAATACTTTTAATTTTGTTCATATAAGAAACAGGTTTTTTATTTGAATAATATTTACAATATGAGAGCAACAGAATATCGAGGGAATAAAACCTTCAAAGTAGTAGAAAAGGAAATCGTGCAACCAGGTGCTGATGAAGTACGAATTAAGGTTGCTTACGTGGGAGTTTGTGGAACAGACGTTCATATTTATCATGGAATGATGGATCAAAGAGTGGATACTCCACTGACCATAGGTCATGAGATGTCGGGTGTAATTGATGCCGTTGGTGCAAATGTTACAGGGTATGATGTAGGTGAGAAAGTGGTAGTGCGTCCTTTGGATGATAGAGCGGTAAAACCTTCTGACAAGGGATTCAATCATATTTGTGAAGACTTGAAGTTCATCGGGATTGATAGTCCCGGGGCGATGCAAGAATACTGGAATGTACCTGCTTTTACGTTGCACAAGCTAAAAGAATCTACAGATTTGAAATTGGCAGCTTTGATAGAGCCATTGTCTGTGGCTGTGCATGATGTACGTCTTAGTGGTTTGGTGAAAGGAGAAACGGCAGTGGTTATTGGCGGTGGACCCATTGGTTTGTTGGTCGCAATGGTAGCGAAAACCACAGGTGCCCAAGTGATTATTTCAGAAGTAAACAAAAATAGAATTGCAAAAGCAAAAGAACTAGGTTTTGATGCTGTGAGTCCGTTAGAGGTTGATTTGGTCAGCTATGTGAAAGAACAAACAGCGGGCAGTTTGGCGGATGTTGTTTTTGAAGTTGCTGGCGTACAACCTGCTTTGGATGTGATGACAGAAGTAGCTGGTATTCGAGGACGTATTGTAATGGTAGCGATCCATGGGCAAAAGAAGGAGATTGATTTGTTTAAGTTCTTTTGGAAAGAATTAAAATTAATTGGGGCACGTGTTTATGAAGAGGAAGATTATGAAACGTCAATTGCGTTGGTAACCGCGAATGAATTGCCTTTTGAAGAGATGATTACCGATGTCCAACCATTGTCTAACATTCAACAAGTATTTGAAGATATCGATAACAATCCTGAAGGCTTAAAAGTGTTAATGGATTGTCAATTGTAAACAAAGAAATAAAAACCATGAGTATATTAAGTACATTTAGTTTAGAGGGGAAAACGGCTCTTGTTACAGGTTGTAAAAGAGGTATTGGAAAAGCGATGGCTATTGGTTTGGCCGAAGCGGGTGCCAATGTTATAGGAGTAAGTGCTTCTTTAGAATTGGAAGGTTCAGATGTTGAAAAAGAAGTGCAGGCAAGAGGGAAGTCATTTAAGGCGTACCAATGTGATTTTAGCAACCGAAAATCCCTTTATGCTTTTATCAAAGAAGTAAAAGCAGATTTTCCAGTAGTTGATATTTTGGTGAACAACGCAGGGACAATACTACGTGCGCCAGCAGCCGAACATCCGGATGAAATGTGGGATAAGGTGATAGAAGTAAACCAAAATGCACAATTTATATTAACAAGAGAGTTTGGAAAAGAAATGATTAAAAGAGGGCATGGTAAAGTGGTATTTACCGCTTCTCTGTTAACGTTTCAAGGGGGGATTACCGTTCCTGGTTACGCGGCTAGTAAAGGAGCAATTGGTCAAATGACCATGGCTTTTGCTAATGAATGGGCAGGTAAAGGAGTGAATGTTAATGCAATAGCGCCGGGGTATATTGCCACAGACAATACGGAGGCTTTGCGAAATGATGAAGAAAGAGCCACCTCAATTTTAAGTCGTATTCCTGCGGGAAGATGGGGAGATCCTAAAGATTTTGCGGGGCCTGTAGTTTTCTTATGTTCGGAAGCAGCAGCTTATATGCATGGTAGTGTAACATTAGTAGATGGTGGTTGGATGGGAAGATAGCCCATAAAAACATGTACAAAAACCAATAGTTAAATTCAATCAATAGGTTGTTGTTATAAACACAACGATTCAAACAGACATTACAATGAAAGAATATCAATTATTTATTGACGGGGCTTGGAAAAAAACCGCGTCAGGAAAAGTATCAGAAGTTTTGAGTCCTGCAACTGGGGAAGTTGTAGCAACGGTGCAAGAGGGCTCTGTAGAAGACGCAAATCATGCCTTAGAAGCAGCCGATAGAGCGCAAAAGGAATGGAAGAAACTACCCGCTAGAACGCGTGCAGAATACTTATACAAATTGGCCAATGAAATAAAAGCCAATAGTGAGCATTTAGCACAGCTTTTGGTGAAAGAGCAGGGGAAATTGTTGAAAGTTGCTCGTTTTGAAGTGGCTGTAACAGCATCTTTTATTGAATATGCTTGCGAGGGAGCTAGAAGAATTGAAGGAGATATCATTCCTTCTGACAATCCTGATGAACAAATTTGGATTCAGAAAATTCCTCGTGGCGTGGTGGTTGCTATTACAGCTTGGAACTTTCCTTTGGCTTTGGCAGGTAGAAAACTAGGGCCGGCTTTGGTTGCAGGAAATGCAATTGTCATCAAGCCTACAGGGGAAACACCTTTGGCTACGCTAGAGTTGGGGTATTTGGCTGAAAAAGTTGGGATTCCAAAAGGGGTGATCAATATCATTACAGGTCCAGGACGTTCTATGGGATCTGCTTTGGTACAAAATCCAATCACGAAAATGGTGACCATGACAGGGTCGACACCCGTGGGCCAACAAATTGCTAAAATGGCAGCCGATAATTTAATCCACGTGCAATTAGAATTGGGAGGAAAGGCACCTTTTATTGTTTTTGAAGATGCCGATCTTGAGGCAGCAGCAGAAGCAGCATTGCATTCAAGGTTTGACAACTGTGGACAGGTGTGTACTTGTAACGAAAGAATGTATGTTCATGAGAAGGTATACGATGCTTTTATGAAGATTTTCATGCCAAAAGTGGCTGCGTTAAAAGTGGGAGACCCGATGTTAGAAGATACCGATATGGGGCCGAAAGTAAATGCAAATGAACTAAAGCATATGGAGCATCTTGTGGCTGTATCTTTAGAAGAAGGAGCTACTTTGGCGCATGGAGGAAAACGACCAGCGGGTGCTGAGTTTGAAAAAGGAAATTGGTTTGAGCCAACCATATTAACAGATGTAACCCAGGATATGACCATTGTACATGAAGAGTCATTCGGTCCTATTTTACCGGTACTTAAGTTTAGCTCTTTTGATCAAGTCGTAGGGTATGCAAACGATTGTGAGTATGGTTTGGCGGCAATGGTCTTTACAAATGATATGAACACGATTATGAAATGTAACAATGAGTTAGAGTATGGTGAAATCTATGTAAATAGAGGTCATGGAGAACAACATCAAGGATTCCACAATGGTTATAAATTGAGTGGGACTGGAGGAGAAGATGGAAAATATGGGTTTGAACAGTATATGGATAAGAAAACCTTTTACGTAAAATTTAAAGCATAAATGAACAACGACTTTCAAAAGATTTTGAAAGTCGTTTTAAAAGATTATTATGAATTCACAAATCACAAAAGTAGACGTTCGTTTGTTTAAAGTTCCTCTTCCAGAGGTTTTGTCAGATGCCAAGCATGGCGATCACTACCATTTTGAATTAGTAACCGCCACCATTACGTTGGCTGATGGTAGCGAAGGAACAGGGTATACGTATACAGGAGGAAAAGGAGGTCATGCTATAAAAGCGATGATTGAAAACGATTTTTCTGAGGCCTTAATAGGGAAGGATGGATCGGATATTGAAGGCATTTATGATTTCCTTGAATGGCATATTCACTATGTTGGGAGAGGTGGGATTGCTTCGTTTGCGATGTCTGCTGTTGATATTGCCTTGTGGGATATTCGTTGTAAAAAATTGGGCGCGCCACTATGGAAAGTAGCTGGAGGTGCTAGCAATAGCTGTAAGGCTTATTGTGGTGGTATTGATTTAATGTTTCCATTGGAAAAACTATTGAACAACATCAAAGGATATCTTTCAAATGGTTTCAATGCTGTTAAAATAAAAATAGGTAGAGAAAATTTAGAAGAAGATTTAGAAAGAATCAAGGCTGTTAGAGAGTTAATAGGTCCCGATGTTACCTTTATGGTAGATGCCAATTATTCCATGTCTGTTGAGAAAGCAATAAAAGCAGCAAATGCTTTTAAAAAGTATGACATTCACTGGTTTGAAGAGCCTACCATACCTGACAATTATAAGGGATATGCAGAAATAGCAGAAGCAACAGGCATGCCTTTGGCAATGGGTGAAAATTTACACACCATTCATGAGTTTGAATATGCTTTTGAGCAATCAAAATTATCGTTTGTTCAGCCAGATGCCTCCAATTGTGGTGGTGTGACAGGTTGGTTGCGAGCGGCTAAATTGGCAAAAGATAATTCAATTCCTGTATGTTCTCATGGAATGCAAGAATTGCATGTAAGTTTGGTCTCTTCGCAAACAAATGCAGGATGGTTAGAGGTGCATAGTTTTCCAATTGATACGTATACAACGCGTCCATTAGTAGTTGAGAACTGCAGAGCTGTGGCTTCAGATGAACCGGGAACAGGAGTTGTTTTTGATTGGGAGAAATTAGCTCCTTTTAAACAGTAAAAGATGCAACGCTCAAAACAAAAAATGCAACCGTTTTTTTGATTTGAGCGTTTATAACTTAACACCAATATATGATAGTAAATACATCCAATTATGGAGTTTATGACAATCAAGAAATTGACATTTATACCTTAAAAAATAAGCACGGAGTAGAAGTAAAAATCACCAACTATGGAGCCACCATAACTTCGATAGTAGTACCAAATTCTAAAGGAGAGCTACAAAATATTGCATGTGGTTTTGATACATTGGAGGGGTATTTTGGGAAAGAATATCTTGAAAACGCACCCTATTTTGGGAGTACGGTAGGAAGGTATTGCGCTCAAATTAAAGACGCGAAATTTGTATTAAACGAAAAAGAATATCCATTAACTGCCAACTGTGGAACGAATAATTTACATGGTGGTGTTAAAGGATTTGATAAAAGAGTTTGGAATGCAGCACCTTTAGCGTCTTCCTTAAAAATGACTTTGTTTAGTGAAGACTTGGAGGAAGGATTCCCAGGAAATGTGGAAGTTTCTGTGGAGTTTACGCTAACGGATGCCAATGAGCTTAAAATTCAGTACCAAGGAGTACCGGATCAAGATACGCCATTGTCTCTAACAAATCATACGTATTTCAATTTAGATGCTTTTTCAAATACAATCGAAAGTCATCATGTGCAAGTGAACACATCGAAAAGACAAGCCTTGGATGCTACAGGAGCTGGAACTGGAGAAATCGTAGATGTTACGAACAAAAGTGATGATTTGACATGTGCACAGCGCATTGGCGATGTCCATCAAAAAATGGGGGATGGTTTTGAACATTTTTATGTTTTTGATACCACAGCTCAAGAATTGCAGGAATTGGCACATATTAAATCTGAAGCTTCAGGAAGGGCCTTAACGGTATATTCTGAGGAGCCCTGTATGTTACTGTACACAGGAAAATATACCTCAAATGCACTTAGAAGAGAAAATGGTGAGCAGTATGGAAAATATATGGGCTTTTGTTGTGAAACACATCGTTATCAAAATGGGCCGAATATTGAAAATTCACCAAATTCGGTTACAAAATCTGGAAAAGAATACAAAAGCACTACGATATTTAAATTCTCGTGGTAATCAACTCATAATATATATACAAGAAATGAAAAAAATCACAATTTTGTTTTTGTTCGTATCCTTGAGCTTATTTGCTCAAAAACAAATTTTTGTTGTTACGACAAATCCCGTAAAAGGAGAGTATACCTTGCAAGAGGCATTGATGGCTGTTCAGAAATTAAACAGTAGAGGTACCTATCCAGATCAAGGAATAACAATACTCATTGAAGAGGGAGAATATGCAATGGAAAAAGGTTTTCGCTTGTTTAAAAATCATTCAGGAACAAGCAAAGCGCCTCTTGTAATAAAAGCAAAAAAAGGACATAGAGTTGTCTTTTTTGGAGGTGCCTACGTGAATGAGGATTGGTTTACGCCATTAAAAGATAAAACTGTTTTAGATAGAATTATTTCTGAGGAAGCGAAGTCCAAGATACTTACCGTGAATTTAAAAAAACATGGTATCCGTAATTTAGGAACACTATCGAAACACGGTTGGCAAATGGAGCCTTTTTCAAGAATAGCACCGGCGGGTTTGAGTATTGGTGGAGAACGAATGGAGTTGGCGAGATGGCCAAATAAAAATGAAGAATCTCCTTTCTTAGAAGAAAAGGCAAAGGTTGGGAATTTAAGAGGAATGGTTTCTTATACAAAGATTATAGACAAAGGTCCTAAAAAACCACGTGTGAGAGATTGGTATAAAAAGAAAGATTTTATGACCAAAGGAGGTACGTTTGAAGTAGGATTTGATAGAATGAATTTATGGCAAGACATACAAAATGTATGGTTGGATGGAGTTTTGGGAACTACTTGGGAGTGGACTTATAACAATATAAAATCGATAGATAAAGCGCACAAGACAATTACCCTTGCAAGTGGTGAATTGAATGGCTTAGGGGGAGGTTTGCCTAGATTGAGTCATTTTTATTTTGAAAATATACTTGAAGAAATTGACCTTCCAGGAGAGTATGTGATGGATAGAGACAAAGGAATACTTTACCTGTATCCACCAGAAAATTTTAAAGGAAAGTCTATTTATGTTTCGTCTTTACAAGAAAATGTGTTTCATATATTAAATGCTTCTTGGATTCGAATAGAGGATATAATTATTGATTCTGGTTGTAAAAATGGAATCATCGTTGATAAATCGAATCATATTTCAATTCTCAATACAGAAATAAAAAATGTAGCCATGGGAGGGGTGATGCTTAGTGGGAATTTTAATACCCTTCGCAACTCAAAAATTCACGATGTTGGTTCCTATGGAGTTACCCTTAAAGGAGGGGATAAAAAGACATTACGACCTGGAAATAATCTAGTAGAAAATTGTGAAATTTACAGTTTGGCATGGGATCAAAAATCACAAATGGCAGGTATCTTTTTTGACAAAGGTGTAGGGAATTATGCAAGAAATAATGAGTTGTATGATATGCCTCATTTCGCGATACGCATGCATTACACAAATGATTGTATTGTGGAGAATAATAAAATCCATGATTTGCCAACCTATCATATGTTTGATGGTGGAGCTGTATACATATATACAAGTCCATTAAACCCTTCTAATAGAGGGAATTATTACAGAAGTAATTATATGTATAATGTCCCTACGAATGGGATATATTGTGACAATTATGCCATGGGGGTTTTTATGCAAAAAAATTATTTCAAAAATGTTTCTTATTTAGATTCTGAATGGGGATTTGGAGCGATTATGTTGAATACGGGTGGTCAAAATTATATGGAGGATAACATTTTTGTGGATTGTAGAATTCCTATTTTACATGGGAATGGAGGGTATCATAATTCATACAAAGGAAAACCTCATATTCAAAAGGCTTGGAACAATGCTGTGCAAAAATATGGTAATGGAAAAATAGAGAACACTCCTTATGCAAAGTACAGCACATTTAAAGACTTTTTGGCGCTTTCTCCCGAAAGAGATTACGCTGCATTTAAATTTCCCTTGAGTTATGCAAATCGTAATTTATTTTACAATCCAACGGTTCCGCTTGAAGCAGCTGCCAATAAACCAAAAGGAATT
>Ga0233426_10000404_pt1 | contig 47007 bp, 34 predicted proteins | sample SI_118_April2016_6_FD_179875 | JGI IMG/M metagenome (GOLD analysis project Ga0233426, IMG submission 179875) | Seawater microbial communities from Saanich Inlet, British Columbia, Canada - SI_118_April2016_10_MG | ecosystem: Environmental > Aquatic > Marine > Inlet | place: Canada: British... | reverse complement strand
TTTACCAGAATTGGTAAAGACATTGTAATGGCGATCAAAGAAGGAGGACCAAACCCAGATGCCAATTCCCGATTAAGAGCAGTCATGCAGAATGCAAAAGCTGCAAACATGCCAAAAGAAAATGTTGAACGCGCCATAAAAAAAGCGACAGATAAAGATACTGCAAACTATAAAGAAGCACTCTTTGAAGGATATGCCCCTCATGGAATTGCTGTTGTTGTAGAAACTGCAACTGATAATAACAATAGAACGGTTGCAAATGTAAGAGCCGCTTTCAATAAATGTGATGGAAATTTAGGAAACTCAGGGTCTGTCATTTTTATGTTTGATCATACTTGTACATTCACCCTTAAAAAAGAGGATATTACTACCGATTTAGAAGATTTGGAATTAGAACTCATTGATTTTGAAGTAGAAGAAGTTTTTGATGATGAAGAAGGAATCATCATTTATGCACCGTTTGAACAATTTGGTGCGATACAGTCTTTCTTTGAAAAAGAAAATATAGAAATTGTATCATCTGGTTTTGAAAGAATTCCAACGACAACAAATAAGCTTTCTGAAGAACAACAAGCAGATGTTGAAAAGCTTTTAGAGAAATTAGAAGATGATGATGATGTGCAGAATGTCTACCACTCAATGGAAATGTAAAATTATTCCTTTATAGTCCTAACAGATCCAATGTTTTATTACGTTGGATTTTTTTTGTTTCCGTTGTTACAAAAGTAGTAACAAAACGAATTTCTTTTGGTTTTTCATATTTAGAGAGGCTGTCTAACTTTTGAATTTTTTCAGAAAAAAACTGCTGTAACTTTAAAAGATTTATACTTTCATGTTCAATAATTAAGAATAATTTTTCGCCCAATTGTGTATCAGGAATTCCAGCAACAAAAAAACGTTGATCAATAATTTTAGAGAGCTTCTCCTCTATTCTTTCTGGGTGTAGCTTGATACCTCCAGAATTAATTACATTATCAAAACGCCCTAACCATTCAAAATGCCTGTCTGAAACTAGATCGACAACGTCATTCGTAAATATGATTTCTTCAGTAACTTTTGGCGCATCTATTACCAAACAATTTCGAGTGTCTTTGTAGATTTTTACATTGGGCAGTAATTGGTAAAAAGAAGCGAAAGACTCAAATCCTACTGATGGTAAAAAATGATTTAGTTTTTTGAGTGCAATGTGTGTAACGGTTTCAGTCATTCCATAGGTTGCAAAAACAACACTTTGAATTCCTTGTAATTTTTCTTGAAGTTGTGATGTAACCACACCTCCTCCAACTATTACTTTTTTAATTTGATCGATTTTTAATAAAGAGTGTTCTAACTGTAAGGGAACCATTGCAGAAAAGTCATAGGTTTTATCGTTATTTTCTAACGGATTTGACTTTGGAGAAACGATGTCTAAATGCCACCCTAAAACAAGGGCTCTTACCAACATCATTTTCCCTGCTATGTACTTTGGTGGCAAACACATTAAAGCTACTGTACCTTCTTTTAAATCAAGAAATTCAGCGGTTGACATGGCCGAATTGATAAAAAATTCTTTTTTAATCGCAATTGTTTTGGGCAGACCTGTAGAACCTGAAGTTTTGACTTCAAGAATCCTTTTTTCAGAAAACCAATCTTTTAGAAAAAGATGAATTTCTGAAGAAATTTCCTTCGAAAAATCAATAATTTCATTTGGGTTAGCAAATGTTTTTCCGTTTAATTGAAAGCTTTTATGAAAATTCATTTTGATCAATTAGATTCGGTTTTTCAACATTTCCAAAAAGTTTTTCTTTCCAATTTTTCCAATTGTATTTTTGGGAGAACAAAAACAACATGAATGGGTATAAAACAAAAACAGGTAAAAACATTAATAACGATACCGAAGGTTCGGATTTATCAACAAACAAAGCGTCTGTTTGAAAAACAGTCCAATCTGTGGTTACCAAAAAAGCAGCAACAATATTGTTTGAGGCGTGCAAGCCTAGGGCAAGTTCTAATCCTTCATCCATTAAGGTTGTAATTCCAAAAAACAGTCCCGTTCCAATATAAAAAACAAGAGCCATGTTTCCTATTTTATCAATTTCGGGATTTGCCATATGCAGCAACCCAAAAATCACTGAAGTCATTAGTAGAGGAAACCATCGATTCTTTGCCAACAATCCCAATCCTTGCATAAAATAACCTCTAAACAAGACTTCTTCTGTACTTGTTTGTAAAGGTAGAAAGAACAATGAGACTGCCAGTAAGGTAAAAAATGGAATCGGTTTAAAATTCCAATCATACAATTCTGGCTCAGAGTAAATACCTACGAGAATGATTACGGCAGAGAGAATTCCCCAAGAAAAAAAGCCAAAAGCAACCCGTTTCCAATCAACAAACGCTCTAGAGGTTACAATCCATTTAAATTTCTTTTTATGAATGTATTTTACGGAAAGAAACAAGGCAAAAAGCCCCATCATAAAGGTAAAAATCATTAGGAATAAAAATAAATTGGAGTTGATACCCATTTTCATGAAATTATCATTGGCTGCTTCTAAATAAACCGCCAAATCGCCTCCTGCTTTAGAAAAAGCAACCAGTCCTAAAGGAATTGATCCTAATTGAATTCCAAAAAAAACAATTATAATGCCTAAAATATACATCCACCAATCATTCTTTCCTTTGTAACCTGTTTCTATAAAACCCATAATTATAATTTAAAATCCCAATTTACTAAATTATTATAATGCAACGCTCCTTTATTCACTTCCAAAGGGCTTTCTATATTATTTGTAAATAAACTCCCTGTACCCAAGCCTTGTGGTAATTTACTTTTTAAAGTATATGTGAATTGTGAGATTGCATTCAATCCGACATTACTTTCTAGTGCTGAAGTAATCCACCAAGCTGCATTATTTTTTTCTGCAATTGAAATCCATTCTTTTGTTCCTGCAAAACCACCTACTAAACTTGGCTTTAAAATAATGTATTGCGGTTTTATAGTTTCGATGAGTGCTTTCTTTTTTGAAGAAGAAAGCACTCCAATGAGTTCTTCGTCCAATGCAATTGGTATCGGTGTGTTGGCGCATAATTGGGCCATTGATTTTACTTGGCCTTGTTGGATAGGTTGCTCTATAGAATGTATTTTTAATTTCGAAAGCGAGTCTAATTTCCCCAAAGCTTCTTCTGGAGAAAAAGCGCCATTTGCATCCACTCTTAATTCGATTTCTGAAGGTGAAAACTCTTTTCTAATGGATTTTAGTAGGTTGATTTCCGCATCAAAATTGATAGACCCTATCTTCATTTTTAAACAAGAAAACCCTTGATTTAACTTCTCTTTTATTTGGTTTTTCATGAACTCTTTGTCGCCCATCCAAATTAAGCCATTGATTGGGATTGGAGCTTTACTTTCTGTAAATGGAGAAGGAAACAGCTCGAAAGGAGTGGTGCTTTTAAGAGATAAAAAAGCTTGTTCAATGCCAAATTGTATGGACGGAAAGTGTGACAACTGTTCTAAAAGTTTTTCTACTCCTAAATGAATGTGCTTACAAACCCATACTAGTTTTTCTTCATATTCTGGAACATCATCTATACTCAAACCTCTAAAAAGTCCTGTTTCTCCGTATCCCTTTTTTCCGTTTTCTTCTAAAATCAGAAACCAGGTTTCTTTGGTTCTTAAAATTCCACGAGAGGTTCCACTCGGGTTTTTAAAATTTAAAGTGAATTTTTTGTAGGTTGCTTTTATCAAAATAAACTTATTTTTCTGCAAACGCTTTAAAACTGTTCAAATATCCTTGGTCTTGTGCTTGAAAGGTTCCTTTAAAATAGGGAAACATACATGCCATAATATAAGAATCGCTGACACAAATTGCATTTAATTGAATCGTCGTGATGCCTCCATTTTCTGTGAAAATATAGTCATCTGTTTTTAACATATTTTCGGCATCAAAATAGAAAGTTGCTTTTTCGTTGGGTACGAAAGCGAGAACTTTTTGAGTCATAGTAATGTCTTGCCCATTATTATTGATAACAATTTCATAGGTACTACCAATCTTCCCTGGGTTTTCGTTGATCACTTGCACAGATTTTATTTCAGGGATCCAATTTTGAATATTTTCAGAGGTACTAAAATCTTTAAAAACCTCTGAAATAGGCTTTTTGATGATTACTGATGCTTCATAGGTTGTTTCTTTTACAAACAAACCAGTTAGAAAAAAAGCAACGACAAAAAAGGTGATGACTCCCAGTATTATTTTTATAATTTTCATTGTAATAATTTAAAATATTTGTCCAATTCCAAAAAGAATTGCGAATAAAAAAGTGCTGAGAGCAACTTTCTTTAACTCACTGTCTAATTCTGAAAAAAGTATGTTTTGTGCAACTACTTTTATATTTAAAAATAAAGGGATAAAAGCAATTAAAAATAAGTATTGAATTGGTGCTTGGTAGTGCATCTCTACATATAAAACAGCGGTAACTAATGCACCTAAAATTAAAATATAATGATATATTTTTGCTTTTTGACTTCCCAAACTTACAACCAACGTATTTTTGTGATGCTGCTTGTCTTCTATTTGATCTCTCATATTGTTTAAGTTCAAAACAGCAGCACTTAGTAAACCAATTGAGGTGGCTGGCAAAAATAACAATGCGTTTATTTGGTGTGTAAATAAAATATAACTTCCAACAACACTCAGCAATCCAAAGAATAAGAAGACAAAAATATCTCCCAAACCACTGTAACCATATGCAGATTCTCCTACTGTATATTTAATTGCAGCTGCAACAGACGCTAGCCCAAGCATAAAAAAGGCTACTGAGTATCCAAAATTCTCTCGACCAAAGGCTACGTATATTAAGAGAACTGCAATACATAATGAAAAGATTGTGGTGAAAATCATTGCACGTTTCATTTCCTTTGGTGAAATGACTCCTGAGGAAACCATTCTAGCTTCTCCTTTTCGATTGTCATCAGTTCCTTTGATGCCGTCTCCATAATCATTGGCAAGATTTGACAACACTTGAAATCCAATTGTAGTTAAAATTGCTAACCAAAAGATAGAAGAAGCCCAAAATGGAGATACAAATTCTGAAGTAAGATTTCTATTAATATTGGCGTTTCCTAAAATACTTCCAACAATAATTCCTGAAATGGATAAGGGAAGTGTGCGTAATCTTGCCGCTTTTATATAACTTTTTACATCCATGATTTTGTGCTTGTTTGTACTTTTAACAAAGGGCAATCAACTATTTTAAAAGCTACTTTTAAGAACTCTAGGAATGAGAAAATAGCATTGTTTTGAGAAGTATATTTCATGAAAATTAATCCGTGATTGCTTCTAAAATAGAAACTGGAACTTCATTTTTTAATGCGACGACAAATGAGTCTCTGTAGGTGCTACGGATACTGTTTCTGAATTTTCGTGCTTCTGAGTAACTGTTAAAACTCCCCAATCTGTATTTTGTAAGTCCATTTTCTTGAGTTACAGCGGTGCCCTCTAATTTAGAAAACCTTTTATTTGGCATTTTCAAAGCTGCAATTTGCACTTTAAAAACAAGGGTCTCTTTTTTAACTACATCCGCCTTCACTACTTGCGTCGTGTCTTTTGCTTTTACAACTTCTAAAGGTGCTGTTTTCTTTACTTCACTCGTATTACAAGTAATAAAAACAAGTCCGATAAGAAGTAACCAACTCTTTTTCATTTTACAAATCATTTGCTTCTGAGATTAATTCTGCGATGTCTTTTACTACCACTTCCGTTTCTTTTTCTTTAAACTTAATTCCATCTGTCATCATCGTATTGCAATATGGGCAACCCGTTGCAATAATTTGAGGTTTGGTTTCTAAAGCATCTTCTGTTCTTAAAATATTGATTTCTTTATTTCCTTTTTCTGCATCTTTAAACATTTGCGCTCCACCAGCTCCACAACATAAAGCCGTTCCTTTGTGGCGTTTCATTTCTGTTAGGTTGACTCCCAGCCTTCGTATTAAATTTCTTGGAGATTCATACACTTCATTGGCTCTCCCTAAATAGCATGGATCATGAAAAGTAACTCTTTTACCTTTGAGGGTCGTATTGTCAATTTCTAAACGTCCTTCGGAAATTAAATTTTGAATGAATTGCGTATGATGAAAAACTTCATATTTACCCCCTAAACTCGGGTATTCGTTTTTTAATGTATTGAATGAATGGGGGTCGCAAGTCACTATTTTTTTAACTTCATACCCATTTAAAACTTCAATATTCATCATGGCTTGCATTTGAAATAAGAACTCATTTCCAGCTCTTTTTGCTGCATCCCCTGTAGATGATTCTTCTGTTCCTAAGACGGCAAAATCTACATTTGCTGCATGCAATATTTTCACAAATGCTCTTGATATCTTTTTTGCTCGATCATCATAGCTTCCGGCTGCACCTACCCAAAACAAAACTTCTGGTTGCTTTCCTTGTGCCATCATATCTGCCATTGTAGGTACGTTCATAGTGTGCTCTTTAATCGTTTAATTTGTTATTGTGTAAAATTCTTTTTTTCAAAATCTAACCGAAAATTATTTTTACGCTTCGTTAGTCCAATTCAATCTGTCTTGTTGATTGTATTGCCATGGCGCACCATTATTTTCTACATTGGTCATCATCATATTTAACTCTTGTGGTGCAGCACTTTGCTCCATCACTAGATATTTCCTCATGTCCATAATAATCGACAATGGATCGATACTTACTGGGCATTCTTCTACACAAGCATTACAACTTGTACATGCCCATAACTCTTCTGGACTAATATAGTCGTTTAATAATTGTTTCCCATCGTCTTTGAATGTGCCCTTATTTTTATCGATATTTCTACCAACTTCTTCCAAACGATCTCTTGTTTTCATCATGATGTTTCTTGGAGACAATTCTTTTCCTGTAAGACTCGCAGGGCAAGCAGATGTACATCTACCACATTCTGTACAGGTATAAGCATTTAGCAATTGAACCCAGCTTAAATCGGCAACATCCGATGCACCAAATTTTTCGGGAACGTCCTCTTCTGCACCTTCTTCAGGCATTGCATAAGGATCTGCAGAAGGGTCCATCATCAATTGCACTTCCTTGGTAACCGCCTCTGAATTTGGAAATTGTCCTTTTGGTTTTAAATTTCCAAAATAAGTATTTGGAAACGCTAGAAGAATGTGTAAATGTTTCGAATAAAACAGGTAATTTAAGAAAACTAAAATTCCTATAATATGAATCCACCAAGCTGTTCTTTCTATCGAGTGAATGGTCTCTGGTGCGTAACCTTCAAAAATTGGTGCTACAAATTGACTGACAACATTTCCAACTCCTGCTTCCTGAAAAGCAGTATCTGTAGCGTTCATGATGATAAATAATGTCATTAATACCATCTCAAAATAGAGGATTAAATTTCCATCTCTTTTTGGCCAACCGGTCATTTCTTTGCTTAAAAATCTTTTGATATTCGAAAGGTTTCTTCGCAACCAAAACAAGACGACAGCAATAAAAACAAGTGCGGCTAACACTTCAAAAACAGCAATTAAAAAACCGTAAAACTGGTCTCCTAAATAAGGTTGAAAAACACGATGAGTACCCAACAATCCATCGACTACAATCTCTAAAACTTCTATATTTATAATTACAAAACCTACATACACAATAATATGTAAAAACCCCGAAAAAGGTCTTTTCACCATTTTAGACTGTCCAAGAGCAATCATCGCCATGTTCTTTAAACGTTGAAGCTTGTTATCATTTCTATCAATACTTTTTCCCAGTTTAATATTTCGAAAAAGCTTCTGAATGTTATTCACAAAAAAGCCAATTCCTACAATTAATAAAACTCCGAAAAGTACATTTGAAATATAATTCATGCTAAAATATTATTGATTGGTTTTATTATTATTGTTGTTCTGTTGATTGAAAGGGGTTGCGCTCTTACCAAATAATGAAAAATGCACAAAACGCTTTGGGTTTAATTTCATTTCTCTAAGCAACTGTTCGAGTTCTTTAGAAACATTTGTTAAATTGTCATACATCGCGTTATCGTTTACAAATTTCCCTAAGGATCCTTTTCCCTCATCAATTCCTTTTAACATAGAGTTGACAGTCAATAAAGTAACTTGTGCTTCTCGCATAATTCCCCCTAAGTCTGCATTGACAAGTGTGTCTGAAACATTCGACAAGTTTTCTGCAAAATTTCTTGAATATCGCATTGTTTCTTTCAGGTTTACGGAAGTAGAATCCACAATGCCGTTTACTGATTGTATAGCCTTACGAACATCAGCAAGAGAATATTCTAATGTTTTTACGGAGGTTTTTACACTTTGGATTGTTTGTTTATCTAAAATATTGTTGATGTTTTTAAACAACGAATCTGCACTTACAATTACATGTTCTAATTTTGTTTGAATAGGATCTAAACGCTCCCCGATAGAGGTAAACAAACTCGACTCTATTTCTCCTTGTAAAACATCTCCAGAAACGGCATTTTCGTCAGTATAATCTGGAATAATAGCCAAGTTAGATCCTCCTAGAGGACTTGGTGAATATATTTTTACGACACTTTTTTTAGAAAACTCAAAATCATTATCCATTGAAAACAAGACAATTAAACTACCTCTTTTCATTGGATCGGGGTCAAATAAAATTTCATCAACCTTCCCTACTTTTAATCCATTAATAGTTACTAAGCTTGACTTGCTTAAGCCACCAATATTTGAGTACTCTACTTTAAATTGACGATTATTGGGTTGAAAAATATTTTCTCCTTTCAGGAAATAATATCCCCACATAGACATTGCTAACACAATAAGCGCGACAATTCCTGTTTTAAATTCTTTTGACATATTTTTCTCTTCTTGTTCTTTTAACAAAATTAACACTATTTTTATGGAAAAGTGTTAAATTATGGCATATTCTGGGCTTCTTTTAATGAGATTCTTTCGCCATTTTTAAAAGCAACTATATAGGCCGTTTTATACCCTTTTTTCTTTGCTAATTTTAAAGCTTTTTTTGCCTTTACAAACGCATCCGAATTGCCATAATAGTATTTAAAAAAGGAACCAACTGCAACTCTTTCTACATTCCTAAGACCTTTAAAATTATACGATTTAGTAGCAATTTTATTTTCACCTGAGGCGATTTGAATTTTGTATTCAATTTTAGTTGTACTTTTTTCATTAACAACATCATCCACCACAGAAATGGTATTTAGTTTTAATTGATTGATGTATTTCTTTATTGCAAGCGCAATGGAATTTGACAATGCTTTTTGTCCTTTTTTCGAATTTAAATAACGGCCTTCATTTCTATTGGTTAAAAATCCCAACTCTATCAAAACACTAGGCATGATCGTTTCTCTTAGCACTTGAAAATTATCTTGTTTTACTTTTCGATCCAATCTTTTTAATTTTTTTGTGAAATTTGATTGAATGAAACTTGCAATTGTTAAACTTTTATCTAAGTTTTCTTCTTGTAAAAGAGATAGCCCAATCATTGATTCAGCTGAATTTGGATCGAATCCCTCATAACGTTGTTTGAAATTATCTTCTAAAAGAATTACTGCGTTTTCTCTTTTCGCAATTTCTAAATTCTTTTTATTTCCCCGGATTCCCAAAACAAAAGTCCCAGCTCCATAAGCATTTGATGTATGAGAATCGCAGTGAATAGAAACAAATAAATCTGCTTTTGCTTGATTTGCAATGTCGCCTCTTTTCCATAAATCGATAAAAACATCTTTATCTCTCGTAAAGACGACTTTAATATCATCTTCCTTTTTTAACAGCTTCCCTACGGAAACAGCGACCTTAAGTGCAATGTTTTTTTCGTTGTACCCATTTCCAGTGTTACCGGGGTCTTTTCCTCCGTGGCCAGCATCTAAAACGATAACATACTTTTTTTGGGCAGCTAACTCCAAACTAGCTGTCAGAAAAAAACAAAAAAGTGCTAAAAAAAATATATTTTTAGTTTTGCCCTTAAATTTATGGTTTCGTAGAAAATTCATCGATAAAATTTAACTAATTTTGGCAAATGTAAGTTTGGTGCTTAAAACATTGAACCCTACTTTTACCATTGTACAAAAATAGCATTTATAGCATTGCAATCAAACCTATCATACATTCTTTTATTTTTCTCTCTTTTCGTGTTTCAAAAAGGGTATTCTCAAGATATAGAAAAAACGAAAGCGTTTTCCTTGTCGAACATGCGATTTGATAGTTTGAACCCAAACCAAACAAAAATAATTCCAAAAAAGAAAAAAGACACTCTTTTTAATAAAAAAATAGACACAATGGGCTTGGATTCGATCAAGCCAAAAGAGTCTATTCAGGATATCATCATCCATGATGCCAAAGATTACACCATTCAAAATGCAAAAGAAGAGACCTTAACTTTATACAATGAAGCTGTTTTAATTTACGGGGAAATTGATTTAAAAGCAGGTAGTATTGTTGTTGATTATAAGAAAGAAACTTTATTTGCAAAAGGAATTGTAGACAGTACAGGATATACGCAACGCCCTTATTTTAAACAAGGTAGTGAAGAAACAGAACAAGATTCTTTACTATATAATTTTAAAAGTAAAAGAGCCATAATCTATGGTTTAAAAACCAAGCAGGGTGAAATGTTTACCTACGGTGAAAAAACAAAACGCGTTAATGATTCTACGATTTATGTGCGTAAAATACGTTTTACAACTTCAGATAAAGAAAAGAACCCCGACTATTACATCACCACAAATAAAGCGAAATTAGTTCCAGGAAAGAAAATAATTGTTGGAGCGAGCAATTTGGTCATTGCCGATATTCCAACACCTTTAGTATTGCCTTTTGCCTATTTCCCTTTGGGTGAAAAAAGTGTTTCTGGATTTTTAATTCCCGCATTTGATACGGGAAGTTCGAGTAGAGGAATTGGATTTCAAAATGGTGGATATTACTTTGCCATTAGTGACTATGTAGATTTGGCGGTAAGAGGAGATGCTTATTCTAACGGGAGTTGGAGTTTAAGAGGGTTTTCAAATTACAATTTAAGGTATCGTTTCAGCGGAAATTTTAATATAAGTTTCGAAAATATTGTTCAGGGAATCCGAGGTTTTTCAACCTATAACAAATCGAATAATTTTAATGTTCGATGGAGTCATTCTCAAGATTCGAAAGCAAATCCTAATTCTAGATTTACAGCTTCTGTTAACCTAGGAAGTAGTCGTTTTTTTAGAGAGAGCTTAAACGAATTCAACACCAATCAGTTTTTAACAAATACCTTTAATTCCTCAATAAGTTACACAAAAAGGTTTGTAGGTACTCCTTTTAATCTTTCGGTTGCAGCAACTCATTCACAGAATACGAATGACCAGTCAATAAATATGACCTTTCCTTCTGTAAACCTTACCATGTCTAAGATTTTTCCTTTTGAAGGGAAAGGAGGTATTAAGAAAAATCCGCTTCAGAAAATGGGATTTGACTATGCGATGCAAGGTGAATATCGAATAAATACAACAGAAGACGAATTCTTAACTTCAGTAATGTTTCGCACTGCCAAATCGGGAATCAAACATAGAACCGGAACAAGTACAAATCTAAAGGCTTTTCGATACTTTACAATTTCTCCAAGTGTTTCATACCAAGAAATATGGAATTTTAATACCTTAAAGAAAACTTATAACGAATCCGATCAAGAAGTAATTACAGATACAATTAGTGGATTCAAGGCTTTTAGAGAATACAATACAGGCGTTAGCTTATCTACCAATATTTATGGGACTTTTAAGTTTAACAAAGGACGTTTAAAAGCGATACGACATACCGTTAGACCTTCTATATCTTACAATTATACACCCGATTTTGCTCGCAGATACGAAGAACAGGTGCAACAAAGCGCAGACCCATTAGATTTTGAAACCTACACTCCTTTTGATAATAATGTAGGTATTTATGGCGCACCAAATTCTGGGTTGAGTAATTCTATTGGAATAACAGTAAACAATGTTGTGGAAGCTAAAATGGCACCAAAAGACCCAGATAGTGATGAAGAAGATAAAAAAATAACCATCTTAAATAACTTAAACTTTAGTACCGCTTATAATATAGCTGCAGACAGTTTGGGTTGGAGTAATGTAAACGTCAATGCAGGTACTCGCTTTTTTAATGATAAAATGGCAGTGAATTTCAATGCCTCTTTAGATCCGTATCAAATTAATGATGAAGGGTTCTCTATTGACAAGTTCAACAAGAATATCTTCAGAATAGAAACGGCAAATTTATCGGCAAATTACAGCTTATCCAGCGCTGATTTTAGCAAGGACAAAGACGATAAAAACAAAACAAACAGTGGAAATGGGGCGCAAAATACACCAGATGTAATTGGCGGAAACATTAACCCAACCAATCGATTTTCACAAACAGGAGCTAACAGCAACAATAATCAAAATAAAGAGGTAGAAACCGAACTCTACAAGGCAGACATTCCGTGGAGCGTAAACTTAGCTTATGCAGCTACTTACAGGAATAATGGTAGAGAGCCTGGTGAAATAAAAAGCCATTCGGTAATGTTTAGTGGAAACTTAGAATTGTCTCCCAAATGGAAAGTAGGCTATTCTTCAGGATATGATTTAAAAGATGGGGCTTTTACTTTCTCAAGGTTCAATTTTACAAGAGATTTAGACAGCTGGCAATTCAATTTTAATTGGGTTCCTTTTGGGAACATTTCCTCTTACACCTTTTTTATTGGTGTAAAATCTACCGTATTGCAAGATTTAAAATGGGATAAAAACAAGCCGCCAGATAGAAGATTATTTTAAATAAAAAGAGTCTTCGACAGACTCAGTCTGACAAAAAATAAACATTTCAATACTGAGAATTTTAAAAAATGAAAAAAATAATTACTACCTCAAAAGCACCAGCACCCATAGGTCCATATAACCAAGCAGTTTTAAGCGGAAATACGCTATATACTTCTGGACAGATTGCATTGCACCCTACAACAGGCGCGTTGGTTTTAGAAAGTATTCAAGCAGAAACTACACAAGTCATGGAAAATATGAAAGCTGTCTTAGCTGAAGCTGAAATGACTTTTGAAAACGTCATAAAAACGTCTATTTTTATTTCTGACATGCATAATTTTGGAGAAATAAATGCTGTATATGGAACCTATTTTAACGAGGAAACCGCTCCTGCAAGAGAAACCGTAGAAGTGGCCAACTTACCGAAGTTTGTAAATGTGGAAATTAGCATGATCGCAGTGAAGTAAGTTTCCAAATTACTACAAATAAAAAAACCTGATAGAAATGAATCTATCAGGTTTTTTTTGCACTTTTTGTTTCAACTACAATGTTGAAGCATATTCAATTAAGTCTACAATTTTTGTAGAATATCCCATTTCGTTATCATACCAAGAAACAACTTTTACAAAGTTGTCGTTTAAAGCGATTCCCGCATTTGCATCAAAAATTGATGTACGTGTGTCTCCTACGAAATCTTGAGAAACAATTAGATCTTCTGTATATCCAAGAACACCTTTCATTGGTCCACTTTCTGAAGCTGATTTCATAGCTGCACAAATTTCTTTATACGAAGCTGGCTTTTCTAACTTAACCGTTAAATCTACAACAGATACATCCATTGTTGGAACTCTAAAAGCCATTCCTGTTAATTTACCATTCATTGCAGGAATTACTTTTCCTACTGCTTTTGCAGCACCTGTAGAAGAAGGAATAATGTTATGAATTGCAGAACGTCCACCTCTCCAGTCTTTCATAGAAGGACCATCTACTGTTTTCTGAGTTGCTGTTGCAGCGTGAACGGTTGTCATTAAACCTTCAACAATTCCAAAATTGTCATTTAACACTTTCGTAATTGGTGCTAAACAGTTTGTTGTACAAGATGCATTTGAAAAAATCTTTTGATCTGCAGTTAATTCTGTATTATTAACACCCATTACAAACATTGGTGTATGATCTTTAGATGGTGCTGATAAAACAACTTTTTTAGCACCTGCTTCTAAGTGTTTTCCTGCTGTCTCTTCTGTTAAGAAAAAACCTGTAGATTCAATTACATATTCTGCACCAACTTCATTCCACTTTAAATTTGCTGGATCTCTTTCTGCTGTGATTCTAATTTCATTTCCGTTAACAACTAACATTCCGTTTTTTACCTCAACAGTCCCGTCAAATGCACCATGAACAGAATCATATTTAAGCATGTATGCTAAATAATCAACTTCTAATAAGTCGTTAATTGCAACAACTTGTACATTCTCTCTTTTTACTGCTGAACGAAAAGCCAATCTTCCTATTCTACCAAATCCGTTAATTCCAATTTTAATCATTTGCTTGTATTTGTAATTATTGTTATTATGTGGTCATTATATCTGACACACGAATTAATTCTTTATTTATTTTTGATTGTCCTTTAATTGCTTTTTCTAATGGTGTTAGTTGTATTTTATCACTTAACAAACCTACCATAAAATTCGATTTCCCTTCTAACAAGCTTTCAACTGCTTTTACTCCCATTCTACTCGCTAAAACGCGATCAAAACAAGAAGGTGAACCTCCTCTTTGCATATGCCCTAGGACAGATACCCGCACTTCATACTCAGGTAGATGTTCTTCTACGTAATCTTTTAATTCAAAAACGTTTTTTCCAATTTTATCTCCTTCCGCTACTACAACAATACTGGATGATTTTCCTGACTCTTTACTTCTTACTAAAGAATCTAACAATCGATCTAATCCTAAATCTTCTTCTGGGATTAAAATTTCTTCCGCACCTGCACCTACTCCAACGTTTAAAGCAATATGACCAACGTCTCTCCCCATTACTTCCACAAAAAACAATCGATTATGTGAACTTGCCGTATCTCTAATTTTATCAATTACTTCAACAACTGTATTCAAGGTAGTATCGTAGCCTAAAGTATGTGAAGTTCCAAAAATATCGTTGTCAATAGTACCTGGAATTCCGATAACTGGAAAATTAAACTCTTGATTGAAAATCATGGAACCCGTAAATGTCCCATCACCACCAATAGTAACCAAAGCATCGATACCTGCAGCTTTTAATGCATCATAGGCTTTTTGTCTTCCTTCTTTGGTTCGAAAACCATTGGATCTTGCCGATTTCAAAAAAGTACCTCCTTTGTTAATGATTCCTTTTACACTACGTGCATCCAAATCAATAAAGTCACCTTCTATCATTCCCTCGTATCCACGATAAATTCCTGCACATGCTATTTCGTGAAATGCACATGTACGAACAACCGCTCTAATTGCGGCATTCATTCCTGGAGCATCACCTCCAGAAGTTAGTACTCCTATTTTTTTAATTTTGTCCATATTATTTTGTGTAAAAATACTTAATTTAAAGGATTCTAAAGAATAAAATGACGAAATCGTTTTCGACTTTAGCGACTGTTTTTTAATAATTATACTACTGAATTTCAGGTTTTTTTTCCTGAAGGTAGTCTATTAAAAAGGATTGCCTATTTTCGTCTTTTAAAAACGAATATACGAATGAATCTGTCGAATCTTGATTACGGTATTATTATCGGGTTTTTTATGCTCTCTCTTTTCATTGGACTTTGGGTGTCAAAAAAAGCAGGAAAAAATACTTCTGAGTATTTTTTATCTGGTAGAAATATGCCTTGGTGGTTATTGGGCGTTTCTATGGTAGCAACCACATTTGCCGCAGACACCCCAGGTTTGGTAACCGAATTAGTTCGAAAAGAAGGTGTTTCTGGCAACTGGGTTTGGTGGGCATTTTTACTCACAGGAATGTTGACCGTCGTTTTCTATGCAAAATTATGGCGAAAATCTGGAATTACGACAGACCTAGAATTTTATGAAATTCGATATTCTGGAAAAATGGCAAGCTTCCTTAGAGGATTTAGAGCCATCTACTTGGGCATCATTTTTAATATAGTGACCATGGCAGGGGTTTGTTTAGCAGGTGCAAAAATTGCAAATATACTTTTGGGGATAGACCAAGGAGAAATGCTTATTTATTCTTCAATAATTGTGGTCATATACTCTTCTTTAGGGGGCTTAAAAGGAGTCCTAATCACCGATTTCGTACAATTTATAATCGCAATGATTGGCTCTATTTGGGCAACCATATACATCTTAGATTTACCAGAAATTGGCGGATTGACAAATTTATTATCGCATGAAAATGTTAGCGGTCAATTAAATATGTTGCCCGATTTTACAGATACAGAAGCTTTAGTCACCTTATTTATCATCCCATTGGCAGTACAATGGTGGAGTACTTGGTATCCTGGTGCAGAACCTGGAGGGGGTGGTTATATAGCTCAAAGAATGCTCGCTGCTAAAGATGAAAAAAACGCAACATGGGCAACACTATTTTTCAACTTCGCACATTATGCAGTTCGTCCTTGGCCATGGATCTTGGTTGGATTGGCCTCTTTAGTGATTTTTCCAACATTGACAGATGTAAACGCTGCTTTTCCAAATTTACCCTCAGAGATGCAAGGACACGATGTCGCCTATGCCGCAATGATGACCTATTTACCTGCAGGATTAATTGGTATTGTATTAACCTCTTTAATTGCTGCTTTTATGAGTACCATTTCTACTCAATTAAATTGGGGAAGCTCTTATGTAGTAAATGATTTATATGCACGTTTTATAAACAAAGAAGCTTCCGAAAAACAAAAAGTAATTGTGGGAAAACTGACTACAGTACTCTTAATGATTTGTGCGGCTACCTTTTCTTTTTACCTGCAATCTGCCAAAGATGTTTTTGATTTGTTATTACAAATTGGTGCAGGAACTGGTTTGTTGTTTATTCTTAGATGGTTTTGGCATCGAATCAATCCGTTTAGTGAAATTGCAGCAATGGCGATTTCATTTATGGTCGCTCTTTTCTTTTTTATAAACGAGAAACAAGAAGTTCCATGGATTGAAATTGCAGGACATTGGCAATTGATAATCGGTGTTATAGTTACAACAGTTGGGTGGATTTCAGTTACATTACTTACAAAACCTTCGACTAAAGAAACACTTGATTCATTTGAAAAATTAATTTTTGACGGAGAAGATAAATTTAAGAATATTGGGTTTAAAATAGTTGCTTTCTTTACCGGTCTTATTGGAGTTTACAGCTTTCTGTTTGCCACTGGAAATTGGATTTATGGAGAAATATTGATTGGAGTTACCCTCTCAATTCTCTCGATGATTTGTGTTTTTATTCTGATAAAAATCTGGAAGAAAATTGCTTAAATTGAGAAGCAATTAAAAGTTAATTAATTGCTTGTTTTTAGAAAGTACTGTGCTTTTACGAATCACTTTCTTGGGTGTTTTTTCACGTTTCTGAATACCTATTTTCTTAAGAAATTCAGAGAATGTATTAAAATTAACTTGGTAAGAAAGTCCGACTCCTTGCGTATACCCCTCCTCTTCTGCTGAATATTGAATTTCATTCTGTCGATTAAAAATGACACCTCTAAAATTACCTTCTTTGTTTAACAACACTTCAACTTTTACTTCACCAATTACACTGGATTGTGTTTTGGCTCCAACAGGCACCCCAACTTTTCCATTAATAATAATTCTATCATTTAAGTTTGTACTCACAGAAACATCTACTTGATTGTCAACATCTAACCTATCTGTATCGCTATTATCGACACCCTGAACATAATCAACACCGAACGTAAACTTACTATCTGGACTGTTCATTAAATTAGAAAAAGCAGCTGTAATAGCGTTTGAAGCAGTAGTAGTAATGGCTGAAGTACCATCAAAATTTACTCTATCAGGATTTACAAAACTCCCTAACGTTAGTAAGGAGATAAACTGTGTGGTTTTTTGATTGACATTATTATCATTCAAAATAAATTCTAATTCTGTTGCAATAGCGGGATCTACATTTGCTAGCTCTATATCCAGTTCTTGTTTAGAACTAAACAAACCTCCTGTTATTTTAGTCACTAAATCAACCTCAATATTTCTGCTTGAATTGAAATTTTGTAAAAGTATAGATGGGTTTGCTCTCGCTTTATAAACGGCTGTAACATTTAAGTTGGCTTCGTAAGGATTCCCGTTCCAAGAAACAGTGCCTCCTTTTTGTATGACAAAAGGCCTATTGACTAAGCCTCCATATTTAAAATCATAAACTCCATTGTCAATGGTATAATCTCCAAAGATATTGAACTTTCCACGGGTGTTAATTTGGATATCTATAGCTCCAGAACCAAATCCTGTTAACTGACTCCCATAAACTTCATCAATAACAACTTGCATTTTTGCCGCTTTGGTTACCTCTAAATTTATATTTAAAGAAAGTCCTTTTAATGCATCTTTCGCTAATTTCTTCTGCCTATCTGCCACTTTTAATGTGTCCGATTTAAAATGAATTAATTTGTAACTATTTACCGTTTCAATATCTTTTAAAGGAACAACAAAAACAGTTCCAGGTTGCGTACTTCCATTAACATCTATTGTTAACTGGTCTGTTAAACCACTGATCGTTGCAGTTCCTTTTAAAAACCCAGTGCCAAAGTACTGTGCTTCTTCATTATCTTCAGTATCCAAAACCAACAAATTATTAGTGTCAATTTGTAAATTTAAAAACCATTGATTAAAATTTTGATGTGTAATTTGCCCTTGCAACATTCCTCTGGTTTGGTGTTTGACATCCAATAAATTAATATTCTCTAAAAGGAACGATTGCCCATCTAATTTTATAAGAGACTCTCCATCAAAGTTATAATCTACATTTAAATATGGAAAAAGCATTCCTGCATTTTTCAATCTTAAAACTCCTTGCATTTCTGGGTTTCCAATAAAACCAGACAATTGAAATTCTCCGCTTGCTTTCCCTCTTATAGCCGACAAAACATCTTTTCCCAAAGGACTAAAAGCATTTAAACTAAAGTCTTCTAAGAATACATTCAAATCAATAAGTGGTTTTTTACTTGAAAAATCTAAAACCCCACTTGCAGTAATGCTTTTTACTTTTTCATTTTTCAGAGAAACTGCCACATTGTATTTTTCATACGAATTGTCGCCAACAATATTTAAAGACAAATCACCTTGTTTAAAATCATTGATTTCAAAATCCTTTATTAAAAGAATTGCTTCTGGTTTATAGATACCTTCTTTTTGAACAAAATCTAATTTCCCAGAAAAAACACCTTTCAAAGCCAAACTATCAATATCTGGCAAGAAACTTTCTAAATTTACTTTTGTGAAATTTGCTAATAAGGCTTTTTCACTTTCCCCCTTTAGACCTCCAGCAAATTCAATTTTTTGCTCCTTTGAAGTGATTTCAAATTGACTAAAATTGAAATCACTTGTGTTTAAATCAAATGTTATTTTATCTGGATATTCATTATTAGGGTTAATTTTCCAAACGTTTTCTCTAAAATTAAAGGAGGATTCTTGAAAAGCAACAACCGACTTCCCTTTTGGATTGATGGTATAATAAAAATCTAAATTGAATTCTTCATCATTCAGTTTTCCACCTTCAAAAACAGATTTAAAATACAACGTATCATTATCGGTTCTATTTAAAAAGTTTAACTTGGAGAGCTTGTAATACTTTGTGTTCAGTTCAGAAGCTGTTAAACTGGTATTAAATAGCGGATTCTGATTATCTGTAAGTAGTTTGACATCTTTAATTTCGTTGCCATAAACTTGGATTCTCGGTGAAGTGATGTTTAATTTTAATAGACTTTTATTAGAAACAATTTTTCCTTTGATCTTCGTTTTATCATGAACATAGATTTCTGGAAAAAACACATTTACAATTTGATTATACAACGTAAAATTAAAATCCAAAAACTGATTTTTAGCGACTTTATAGGGTTTGTAATTTGTATAAATACTTCCCAATGCGTTTTGGGCTACGGGCAACAATTCTGAAAAAGCAAAATTACCAGATAAGAACCCATTTGCGATATCTTTAGAGGTTATCTCAATTCGCTTTACATCTTCTTTTAACGAAGAAGAAACACGAAACTCTTCAAAGTGAAACTCTTTATCATGATTTGTATAATAAACATCCTTAAAACTAGCGTTTCCAAGGATATCATTAAAGGTATTTCCAGCAACATCTAAGGTTATTTTTCCTTTTAAAACTGCAATGGAATCTCTTGTAAACAGATTCGTTTCTTTTAAATTTAAAGAAGCAATCGTTGCGTCAAAATCAAATTTATGCATGGAGGAGGAAAGGTCTGCTAAACCTTTAAAATTCATCTTAAAGTTGTCATCGTCTATCAACAAGTTTCCGTTGAACTTATTATTTTGATACACACCATCTACTTCCATGTTGGAATAGGTATAATTTTTAAATTCGAATGCGGCAACGGTACCAACAAAAGAAGTGTTTAATGATGCAGATTGAAACCCACGTCCATTCACATTTCCTGCTAAAGTAAATCTTCCTAACATGGGGTTGTCTATAAACACTCCAAGATCAAAATCACTAAAAGCAACATCACCTTTGTAAGTAGCAAAATCGAGATTGCTCCTGTTTTCAATTTTAAAATCAGATTGCATGGCTCCAATTTCAGAATTCAAATTAACGTTTGCACTTACTTCCTCTGAAGTAACCCGAACCAGTCCATTTATATCAAACCTCCCTAGTCGAGATAATTCTGGAGGCAGCGTATTTCCTAATACATTTGGAAGCAGGTTTTTTAATTCTAGAAAAGTTACTGAAACACGCTCTAAATCGCCCTTAAAAAGAAAAGGTTTATTGGTATTGATTGAATTTACAATCGTAAAATCTCCAGATGCTTTTATACCGTTTTTAGAATTTAGGCGTAAATTTTGAATCTTTAAATCATTCAGTTTTCCAGAGACATTTCCTTTAAAATTTAAAACATCATTTCCACTAATTTCTGAATATAACTTCTTAAAATCATAAACAGAAAAAGTGCTTTTTTGAAAATTTGCTTTAATTTCCACCTTATTGTTAAAGTCTTTTAAATCTTCTCTATCATAAGTAAAAAAAATATTTCCTAAAATTTTAGAATTTCGAGTTTGTAAGGTTGTCTCCTTAAAGTGCATTGCGTTTATTGAATACAAAAAATTTGTTGTAAGATTCGTTACATTTAAACCGTTAGATTCTGTAAAATACAAACCTCTAATATTCGCTTTTACTTTGGGACCAACAATCGAAAAATCTTGTAGATTACCTCCAATTTTTTTGGCGCTATACTTTAAAGGTTTTTCATCATTTTCATTCGTCAACTCATAATTTAAATTACTAACATAAATGTTTGAGGTTTCTAAAACAAAGGGGGTTCGCAATGAATCTTTGGAAAAATCTGAATCAAAACTGTCTATAAAAACGGTTAAATTATCATCTTGCTCATCTTTATACGTTTTCATATGAAAATGGGCGTCTTCTATAGAAATACTTTTCAGCTTCACATCTCCATCCAATATTTTTTTTACATTCAGCAATGATGTGGATAGTTTTTTGACAAAAATTAGTGTGTCTTGATGATGGTCTCGAATTTCGATTCCTTTTAATTGCACAGTTCCCAAAAAAGATAGATCTACTTTTTGAATCAACAAATCGTTTCCAAAATCTTCATTTATAGTGGTCGTTGCGTATTTTGCTAATTTTGTCTGCACATAAGAAGTTGATAATAGAATTATTATCAACAAAAGAAAAAGTACAATGTACTTTAACAGCTTTAATAGTATTTTTTGATGTTTTTTGATAGGTTGTATAATTAGGTTATTGAGGTTTTCAGCAAATCTTATCAAAAACATTGCCAGTTACACAAAGAACGCCCAAATATAACAAACTATTAAATTTCTATTCTTAAAAAACGGTTACATCATAAAAAATTATCGTTAATTTTGTAGCTTAAAAGTAATATTTAATGCAAAACGACTATATTTTAGGGATTGAATCTTCTTGTGACGACACGAGTGCTGCTGTTATTTGTAACGGCAAAGTATTGAGTAATGTTGTTGCAAATCAAGAAGTACACTCAAAATACGGTGGAGTTGTACCAGAATTGGCATCAAGAGCCCATCAACAAAATATTGTACCCGTTGTACAACAAGCAATAGAAAAAGCAGGAATTAAAAAAGAAGACTTATCTGCCATAGCTTTTACTAGGGGTCCTGGTTTAATGGGTTCATTATTGGTTGGGACTTCTTTTGCTAAATCTTTGGCATTAGGACTTAACGTTCCATTGATTGATGTAAATCATATGCAAGCGCATATTTTAGCACATTTTATAATGGAAGAAGGAAGTACTATTCCTCCGTTTCCTTTTATTTGTTTAACCATTAGTGGTGGACATACACAAATTGTAAAAGTTACAGACCATTTTAATATGGAAATATTAGGTGAAACCATAGATGATGCCGTTGGAGAAGCCTTTGACAAATCTGCAAAAATATTAGGACTCCCTTACCCTGGTGGTCCCTATATAGACAAACATGCTCAATTAGGGAATCCGAAAGCCTATCCGTTTACCAAACCCAAAGTTGGTGATATGGATTTTAGTTTTAGTGGTTTAAAAACTGGAATTCTTTATTTTATTCAAAAACAACAAAGAATCAATCCCAATTTTATTGCAGAAAACTTAAATGATATTTGCGCATCCATTCAATATACGATTATTGAAATATTAATGGATAAACTTAAAAATGCAGTCAAACATACCGGTATCCAACACATCGCTATTGCGGGTGGAGTATCTGCCAATTCAGAAATTAGAAAAAGGCTGTCTACAGCAGACAAACATTTTGGTTGGACAACATACATTCCGAAATTTGAATACACAACAGATAATGCAGCAATGATTGCAATTACAGGGTATCTAAAGTATTTAAATAAAGAATATGCAGATGAAAATATAAGTGCGAAAGCACGCTTAAAAGTGACCGAATAATTTTTTTGACCCATTATAGATATGAACGCTTTTAAACATAGAATTCAATTTTTTCTTCAATATTACTTTTTATGGATTGGCTTCTTTTTCTTTGCGCGCCTCTTTTTCTTGTTGTTTTATTATGAGGACACTTGCCAACTTGGTTTTTACGAAGTTTTAAAAACATTTCTTTATGGTTTTAGATTGGATGCCTCATTTACAGGCTATCTTTCAATACTTCCTTTTTTCTTGATTTTAGGATCGCTTTTTATTCCTAGAAAAGTAATTTCATTTTTAATCAAACTTTTCACCTATTCAGCCATTATTCTCATCAATTTGTTGATGATTATTGATGCCTCGCTATATCAATCTTGGGGAATAAGAATCGATAATACCTTACTCAATTATTTAAATACACCTGAAATCATGTGGGCAACAGCGTCTACATTTCAAATCATTTCTGGAACATTTATTTGGGTGTTATTTTCATTCGGTTTCATCCAATTATTTAAAAAAAGAATCAATAAAGAAATTAAAAAACTGTCTTCGGGTAGTTATCTAGCAATTCCATTTCTTTTCATAGTAATTGGTGCATTGATTCTTCCAATTAGAGGAGGACTTCAAACAATACCAATTAACCAAAGTAATGTATATTTTTCAAACAATATGTTTGGGAATCATGCTGCAGTTAATTTTATGTGGAACTTCACACATGCTATTTCAAGTGAAGTTTCAACAAAAAATCCATATAAAAAATTTGACACTTCAGTAGCCAATGAGATTATAAATTCAAGACAAAAAAAACTTTTTAAAAGCAGTAAAGACTCGATTTTAAATACTAAAAAACCAAATGTGATATTAATTATTTGGGAAAGCTTAACCGCCAAACTAGTTGGGTCTATTGGCGGAGAACCCAATGTAACAGCAAACTTAAATCGATTGTCCAAAGAAGGGATTTTGTTTACCAATTTTTATGCAAATGGAGACAGAACTGACAAAGGTTTAATTGCAATTTTAAGTGGTTATTATCCACAAACGAATAAAAGTATTATCAAGATTCCGAATAAAAACAGTAGCTTACCTATGCTTACCAAAAGCATGATTGATGCGGGTTATGACACTTCCTTTTATTATGGTGGGGATTTAAACTTTGGAAATATGAATACCTATTTAAGAAATGCAGGAGTCACTAAATTTATAGATGGCGATTCGTTTGATAAAAAAGATTGGAATTCAAAATGGGGAGCGCATGACCATGTATTTATGGAAAAATTTGCAGCAGATTTTAATGATACACAAACCACCCCTTTTTTTAAAATTGCATTAACCCTATCAAGTCATGAGCCTTTTGAGTTTCCAGACACCTATAAATTTGGCAAAGACACAGAGGAAAACAGATTTAGAAGCTCGCATGCCTACACAGATAAAACGATTGGTAAATTTATTGAAAACGCAAAAAAACAACCTTGGTGGGATCATACACTCATCGTAATTATGGCAGATCATGGACATCGTTCTCCAAAACATGAAGGCGTCTTTAATTCACCAAAAAAATTTAAAATACCAATGCTATGGTTAGGGGGTGCATTGCAAAAAAAGAATGTTCAAATCAACACCATTACATCACAAGTAGATTTTTCATACACACTTTTAGACCTTTTAGATATTGATAATTCTGATTTTAAATGGAGTAAACATCTTTTTAACAGCGATAAAAGTCAGTATGCACACTACATATTCAACAACGGATTTGGGACTTTGGATAAAAATGGGGTCTTCGCCTATGACTTTGTGAGCAACAAACCCATTCTTCAAAAAGGGACTTCGTTTCATACTTTAGATTCTTTAGGGAAAGCAATTACACAGGATGCATATCAAGATTTTATTGAACGATAAAAGTCTAAAAAAACAGGCTCATTTTTATCAATTCTAAATACTAAAAAACAAGAAAAGTTGTCTTCTTTTTAATCGTTTTATCCGTAAATTTGTCGAACTAAAAAAAAGCATCATTTCAGATGAAAAAAATAATCGGTTTTTTGTACTCCACACGTTTAATGGCTATTTTATTTGTTCTTTATGCAACCGCAATGGGCGTAGCCACATTTATAGAAAATGACTTTGGCACACAAACTTCGAAAGCATTAATTTATAATGCTTGGTGGTTTGAGTTGATTATGGTTTTTTTCGTAATTAACTTTTTTGGAAATATTTTTAGGTATCGCTTGCTAAGAAAAGAGAAATGGCCTGTATTGTTGTTTCATGTGTCTTTTTTATTGATTTTAATAGGCGCAGGAATCACACGATATGTGGGATATGAAGGAGTAATGCCAATTGACGAAGGAGAAACTACCAATTCATTTCTTTCTGAAACAACTTATTTAAATGTTGTAATTGATGACAATAAAGATCAAGCGCCAAAAATTCATAAAAAAATGTTGCTTTCCGCATGGGGAAAAAACAATTTTGAATTTGATACTTCTTTCGGAAGAAACAGCAATGAGCAACAAGAAATTAACTTCAAACTAGTGGATTACATTCCATGGGCAGAAAAAAAACTTGTACTTAATGAAAATGGAGAGGAGCATCTTTTCTTTGTAGAATCTTCTGAAGGTTCAAGACACGAACACTATATCAAAAAAGGTACGATACAAAATATTCACGGAATTTTGGTAGGCTTCGATGCCCCAAATCAAAATGCAAGTGTCAATTTCTTTAAAGAAAATGGCAGCCTTAAAATGGTAACCAAAGAAAGTGGAGATTGGTTTCGAATGGCAGATCAGAAAAAAGGAATTGTTGTTAAAGATTCTGTTCAAAATTTTCAATACTTAACACTTCATAATATTGCTGGACTTCAATTTGTAATTCCAAGACCAGCTGAAAAAGGAACCTTACAAATGGTGAGTGGTCCCAAAGACGATACAAAATTGGATGTAGTTATTTTTGATATCACCACAAACAACGTAACCGAAAGAGTAGAATTAACTGGAGGGCAATACAACACTCAAGGCGCCAAAGAAGTTACGGTTGCAAACTTAAACTTCAGAATGTTATATGGTTCAAAGTTTTTAGAAACGCCTTTTAAGATTAAATTAAATGATTTTCAACTAGAGAAATACCCTGGATCTGAAAGTGCAGCTTCATTTGCAAGTGAAGTAACCGTAATTGCACCCAATGAAACCTTTGATTATCGAATTTTCATGAACAACATACTAGACTATAAAGGGTATAAGTTCTTTCAAGCTAGTTACGACTTGTCTGGTGAAGTAGAACAAACGCGACTTTCGGTAAATCACGACTTTTGGGGAACTTTTGTAACCTACCTTGGCTACTCTATGCTTTACATTGGAATGATTTGTATCTTTTTTGCGAAGCATACTCGTTTTGATGATTTAAAGAAATCACTTAAGAAATTACAAAGAAAAAAATCAACAATGGCTGTCATTGCTTTTTTATTATTTGTCAATGTTTCTAACGCACAACAACCTACAAATCACCAACAAAAAAGAATTACAGATCAACAAATTGATTCGATTTTAAAAGCGAACTTGGTAGACGAATCACATGCTGAATCGTTCAACAAATTGATCATACAAGATGCGGGTGGGCGAATGAAACCCGCACATACTTTTGCTTCTGAATTGGTTCGAAAAGTAAGTCAGACAAACAATTTTAATGATATGAAACCAAGTCAGGTTTTAATGTCAATTATTGAAAATCGCATCTTATGGTTTGAAGTTCCTTTTATTTATTTAGAAAAAGGAAACACACAAATAAGAGAGATATTAGGTCTAGAAGAGAAAGCAAAATATGCACGATTATCCGATTTTTATGATACCAAAGGAAACTCTAAAATAGACCGTTATATTCAAGATGCACAGAAAAAAAACATTCAGAATAAATTTGAGAAAGATGTTATAAAAATTGGAAGACGCTTGTGGTTATTTAATTCCGCATTAATGGGGAGTGTTTTAAAAATATATCCGATTCCAGGAGATGAAAACAACAAATGGGTTTCTCAACCAGAGTCATCGAGAGCCAACTTTAAAGCCATCGATTCTGTTTTTGTACGACAATCGCTACCAGCGTATGTGCAGGTTTTACAAGAAGCAAAAAAAACCAAAGATTATACTTTTGCAAATAAAATACTGTCTCGGATTAAAAGTTTCCAAAAAGAAAAAGGAAGCGCTGTTTATCCATCAGATAATAAAATAGAATTAGAAATACTTTATAATAATTACCAGCCCTTTTTAACTCTTTCAAAATTGTATGGGGTATTGAGTTTGTTCTTAATCATCTTTGTAATCTCACAAATATTCTACACAAAAAAGTGGATCAACCTACTTGTTAAAGTTTTACTTGGAGTTGCAGCTGCACTGTTCCTTCTGCATACATTAGGCTTAATTTCTCGCTGGTTTATTAGTGGAAATGCGCCTTGGAGTAATGCATATGAATCGATAATCTATGTAGCTTGGGCTGTGATGCTATTTGGATTAACCATGGGGAGAAAGTCTTCATTGGCATTGACTGCCGCAACTTTTTTGACGGCAATAACATTGGCTTTTGCACACCAAAACTGGTTGGATCCTGAAATTGCAAACCTAATGCCAGTACTAAATTCATGGTGGCTATTAGTACACGTATCCATTATTGTTGCCAGTTATGGTCCTTTTTCACTCTCAATGATTTTAGGGGTTTTCTCTCTCTTTCTAATTGTGTTTACCACAAAGAAGAATCGAAAAAGAATGGATATCAACATTAAAGAATTGACTGTTATTAACGAAATGGCAATGACTGTTGGATTGGTCATGTTAACCATTGGTAATTTTTTAGGTGGTATGTGGGCCAACGAAAGTTGGGGTCGCTATTGGGGTTGGGATCCAAAAGAAACTTGGGCTTTAATTTCTATCATGCTGTATGCATTTGTATTGCACATGCGTTTAATTCCCGGCTTAAGAGGAAGATTGGCATTTAATTTTGCTTCTGCCTTTGTATATCTATCCATCATGATGACTTATTTTGGCGTTAACTTTTACCTATCAGGATTGCATTCCTATGCAAGTGGTGATAAACAAGTAACACCAAGAGAAGCTTATATCTATATTGGTTTTCTACTACTACTTTTTGCCTTTGCATCTTTTAAGTACAAAAAATATTATAAAAAGTAAGTCGCCATTTTTTTCATTTAAAAATGTATTTTTGCTATTCAATAAAAATAAAACATGTTCAATAAAAATATAAAAATCGTATTAGCAGCCTTAATCACTCTTTGGGCGATCTATCAATTTAGCTTATTCAATATTATGAACGGAATTTCGATTTTGTTCTTAGCAGGTATTTTCGTTTTACTATACTTTAAAAATGAATTTATCTTGTTGTCTTTTCTACAATTGCGAAAACAAAATTTTCCTGGAGCTCAAAAATGGTTGGGACATATTAAAAATCCATCCACTGCTTTAACAACAAAGCAAGAAGGATACTACAACTATTTACACGGCATTATGTTGTCACAAACAAATATGACGCAAGCTGAAAAGTATTTGAAAAAAGCAGTAAAACTAGGCTTGGCAATGAAACATGATTTGGCGATGGCGAAATTACAGTTGGCAGGAATTGCAATGACAAAAAGACGTAAACGTGAAGCAACACTTTTAATGGCTGAAGCAAAAAAATTAGATAAACATGGAATGTTGAAAGAACAAATGACCATGATGAAACAACAAATGAAGAAAATTTAATCTTCTTTTTAAATCAAAAAAAACCGCTTTAAAGCGGTTTTTTTTGTTTGAGGTTTTGGTTTCAAAACCTTTATTCGTTTTGTACCTTTCATAAAAGTGCGAGGTGTCACTTTAATCGAGTTAATGTTAGATCTTCATTGTATTGTAAAATAAACAATCCCTTGTTTTCTGTTGTTTCAAAGAGTTCTTCGCTATAATCAAATTTACTTTCCACACGATAGGAAGCTCCCTTTTTAAATGTTTCTTTTAAAGGTTCTCCTGAGGCCAAACGCACTAAAATATCATAAGTAATATCAAAACCTTTGGTTGCATAAAAAGAAGGCAACGTCTTGTTTTTAGCGAGGTACTGCTTGTTAAATATTTTTGTTGGCTCTAAGTTTTCATCTACAAAAAGGTCATTGACATAGGTAAAACCAATTTTCGCTAATTTATTATCGTCAATTTTATCAAAAGCTTTTCCTTTATCCATTGAGAACACCTTTGCGCTAATGGAATCTGGTAAACTAATAAGACTGTTAATAGCGACAGATACAACCACATTGTCTGAAGTTGCCAGTACAACCCAATTATTGGTTAATTGCTTAAAAACCTCTAAAAACCGTTCTTTCTCGATATAACCGTCTATTGCTTTTATGACCTGTACTTCATTTATTGAATCTACATCTTGTAATATTTCACTCATTTTTAAAGCATGAAAATCTGATTCAGGATTGCCATCACTTACAACAGTAATTGTACCTTCTGTGTACACTTCTTTAATGTGTGTAGCAATCGCATCACTGAAAACTTCTTTGTTGGGTGCTGTTTTTATAATTTTTGAAGATTTAAACTTTGATTGATTTTTAGAATATACTGGAAAAACAACGGGAGTCTCAACTTCATTCGCCACAATTACTGCTTCTTCTGAATACAAAGGGCCAATAATTACATCATTTTGATTTAAATCATTTTCTTCTAAAATAGTTCTAATTTTACTGCTATTTCGTTCTGTATCATACACGTTTAAGTCGATAGCAACTCCTTGTAATCTTAAAGAATCGACTGCCAATTCTGCACCCATGTAAAAGTCGGTCACATAGTTTGCCAATCTACTATTGTCGAAAATATCATCTGCAGCAACCGTATCATATTCTGAAACTCTAAAAGGAAGTAATAAGGCAACTTTTAAAGAAACATCTTCTCCAATTTCATCGCTGTAAACAACCGCTTCGTTGACATTTTCTTTGATGCTTTTAATTTTAATTTTTTGGAATAATTTCAATCCTTCAGACAGTTCTGGATTTAAAGAAATCAATTCCTCTTGAGAAACATTGTAAAAACGGGTTAAATTGTAAAAAGTATCACCTTTTTTCACCTCATGAATCAGGAAGTTTTTGGCATCATCTGCAGCCAAGGCTGTAGAATCTGTTTCAACCAATACAGCCACACTGTCTAATACCTTTCTTATGAGTGCTTCTTTCTGAGCATTAGCAGTTATTAGTGATTTTGTATTCGGAACAATAATGATAGTATTTGGAGCGGGTCTTCTTCTAACATCAGGATTTAAACGTCGTAAATCTTTCGTTTTAATGTCTAGCTTACGGGCTATGGATCGCATTGTTTCTCCTTTAGCAACTTTATACTCTACGTATTTTTTTTGTTGACCACAAGAAACAGCAAACGTTAGTAAGCATAAAAACAAGATTAGTTTCAATTCTCTCATTAGAAGTAATGTTTTTTTTATTCCCATTCTATCGTCGCAGGTGGTTTTGAACTTATATCATAAACAACTCGGTTCACACCTTTCACTTTATTAATAATATTATTTGAAGTTTTTTGCAAAAACTCATAGGGTAAATTTACCCAATCGGCAGTCATACCATCCGTGCTTTCTACTGCTCTCAGGGCAACTACTTTTTCATAGGTTCTCTCATCTCCCATGACTCCAACTGAATTAACAGGCAATAGCATTGCACCTGCTTGCCAAACTTTATCATAAAGACCGTGGGTTCTTAATCCATTAATAAAAATAGCATCTACTTCTTGTAAAATGCGTACTTTCTCTGGAGTTACATCTCCTAAAATACGGATTGCGAGTCCTGGTCCTGGAAAAGGATGACGACCTAGTAACTCTTTATCTATTCCCATAGAGGCTCCTACTCTTCTTACCTCATCTTTAAAAATCATTCGCAAAGGCTCAACAATTTTTAGTTTCATGAAATCTGGTAATCCTCCAACATTATGATGACTTTTAATGGTTGCAGAAGGTCCTCCGGTTGCTGAAACAGATTCAATAACATCTGGATAAATAGTTCCTTGTGCCAACCATTTTACATCTTTTATTTGATTTGCTTCATCATCAAAAACTTCAATAAAAGCATTTCCAATTGCTTTTCGTTTCTTCTCTGGATCGGAGAGTCCTGCTAAAGCTGTTAAAAAACGTTCAGATGCATCCACCCCTTTAACGTTTAATCCCATTCCTTCGTATTGAGTAAGTACACTTTCAAATTCGTTTTTTCGTAAAAGTCCGTTATTTACGAAAATACAATACAAATTTTCTCCAATAGCTTTGTGCAAGAGCACTGCGGCAACGGTAGAATCTACACCACCAGAAAGTCCTAAAACCACTTTATCATTGCCTACTTTGTCTTGTATTGATTGAACAGTACTATCTACAAAAGAATCTGGTGTCCAGGTTTGTGCAACCTGTGCTATTTTTACTAAGAAGTTTTCTAATAATTGTTTCCCATCCGAAGAGTGATATACTTCTGGGTGAAATTGAATTGCAAAAGTAGCTTCGCCTTCGATTTTATAAGCGGCATTTTCAACGTCTTTTGTGCTTGCCAACAAGACGGCATTGTTTGGTAATTCTTTGATCGTATCTGAATGGCTCATCCAAACTTGACTTCCTTCGGAGATATCTTCAAAAAAAGTTTCTTCATTTTTGATGTATGATAAATTTGCTCGACCATATTCTCTTGTATTTGAAGGGGCCACTTTTCCTCCCGAAAAATGTGCTAAGTATTGCGCTCCATAACAAACAGCTAATAAAGGCTTTTTACCTCTAATTTCTGAGAGATCTGGATGTAGTACAGCTTCTGAACGTACAGAATTTGGACTTCCTGATAAAATAACTGCTTTAAAATCTACTAAATTTTTAGGAGGTTTATTGAAAGGGTGAATTTCACAGTAAATGTTTAATTCTCTTACGCGTCTCGCAATTAGTTGTGTGTATTGCGAACCGAAATCTAATATAAGTACGTTGTTTTGTTGCATGCGCAAAAATACTATTTCAGTTTAAATTCTGTTACTGAAAAAAGGTATTTTTTGTAGGATTTTAATAATTTTTAAAAAATAACGTGTATTCTTTATAATTAGTAACGATAAACAACCGCATTTACATTCATTCCTGCTCCTACGGATGCCAAAATGATGACATCGCCTTTTTTCACTTCTTGATGGGTTATATTTCCTTTTAGCACCAAATCTAATAATGTAGGCACGGTTGCAACAGAACTATTTCCCAATGTATGAATGCTCATTGGCATCACATCTTCTGGAACGGGTTGTTTATACAATCGATAAAAACGTTTGATAATGGCTTCATCCATTTTTTCGTTCGCTTGGTGTATAAAGATTTTTTTTACTGCATCTATTGAAACACCACTTTTATCCAGAGCGGTTTTCATTGCATTTGGAACGTTTGTTAGCGCGAATTCATAAATTTTCCTTCCATGCATTTTAATGTAACGTACATTTTTGTCTGCATTTTTATCGTTTGATTCTCCGAAAAATAAATGATATGCTTCGTCTTTAGAAAATGTTTGGGTTGCATGGCTTAAAATTCCTGAATCTTGATTTTCAGATGCTTCAACAATACATGCACCAGCACCATCGCTATAAATCATAGAATCTCGATCAACCTTATCTACAACTCTCGAGAGTGTTTCTGCACCGATCACTAAACATTTTTTTGCAATTCCTGCTTTTATAAATGCTTGTGCTTGTATAACACCTTCTATCCATCCAGGACACCCAAATAGAATATCATATGCTACACAATTGGGGTTGTTAATTCTTAGCAAGTGTTTCACTCTTGTTGCCAAACTTGGCAAAATATCACTTTGAATTGCACCACTTTTTACATCTCCAAAATTATGGGCAACAATAATATAATCTAACTCTTCAGGATCTATTTTTGCATCTTCAATTGCTTTTGTTGCTGCAAAAAAACCTAGATCAGAAGTATTAAAATGGGCTGCTGCATACCTTCTTTCTTCAATACCTGTAATCATTTTAAACTTCTCGATAATGACTTGATTTCCATTGGAAAAATCACTGCCATCTGGATGTAAGAAATGGGTATCTATAAAATTACCATTCTCTTTTTTTATGGTTGGAATGTAGGAACCTGTTCCTGTAATCTTAGAAAAAATCATGCATTAGGTATTTGTTCAATCAAAAATACAGAAAATAGATTTACAAAATTGGGTTTCTAATTATTAATGGTAAGTTCAAACTAACGAATTGAATTACAGCAACTACCAAAAATAAAAACTACTTTTTATACAGATTCATCTTAACCTTCATGACCATTGCTATAGAAGTTATTTTATTTTTCATCTTAGACGCAATCAAACCTTTAAATTGGCTGTCAAATACCTCAAATAAATACGATATCCAACAGCAAGATGTACTTCTTTAAAGTTGATAAAAGTGTGTTTTCTGTATGAATCTGCGTTACATTTTTTTGATACAGCGTGGTTTCAAATAAAATATTTTGCCAAAAATTTTGAATAGAGCTAAATTTAGGAGATTACCGCTGACTACTACTTTAATACTCTGTTTTTTTTAAAGATAAGAATTATCAAAAGAGAAAGGCAATAAAGAAAGTAACGAACTCGTTTTCACAACCTCTCCAAATTCTCCCATAAAAAGCACACTCATGGGCTCTTTTTGATTGATCTCATATTCAGACAATGTTTGCCTACAAGCTCCACAAGGACCTATTGGTTTATCAACTCTTGAAATAGATGAACTTGCAGAAATTGCTAATTTCTTAATTCTAACACCAGGAAAATCAGAACCTGCTTTCCAAATAGCCACCCTTTCTGCACACATTCCGGAAGGATATGCTGCATTCTCTTGATTATTACCTAAAACAATTTGATTGTTTTCTAACAATAGTGCAGCGCCAACACTAAACTTTGAATAAGGTGCATAGGCTGTTTTTCTTGCTTCAATTGCTTTATGCATCAGCATCTTATCCTCTAAAGAAAGTTCTGAGATGTCTTTATATAGTAGGGCCGATGTTGTAATTTCTATTTCTTTCATACAGAATAAATTGGTCAAAAAAAGCAGCCTTTTCTGACTGCTTTTGTGTGGTACGAACTTACTAAAAAAAAAGCACTTTCTTAATAATCATCATAAATCTCTCCCAAATCAAATGAAACAGAGAAACGTAAAGAGTTTTCTAAGGGATTATTTACGTCAGAAGCATTGGCTAAATAAGATAAATCTACATTTAATGCATTGGTCTTAAAACCTGCTCCCATTGTAAAAAACTGTCTATTTCCTTTATTTTCGTTTTCATGAAAGTAACCTGCTCTTAGCGCGAATGCATTGTTATACAAATATTCTGTTCCAAATGCATAGGTAAACTCTTGTAGCTCTTCACTAAATCCGTCTTCTGCATCTCCAAAAGAGGAGAAAATACCAGAAACCCAAGAAACATCTTCGTCTGAACCGTCTCTTTGTGGTGAAGGAACTAGTAATTTTGTAAATTCTATGGTAGTAGATATGGTATTATAATCGTCTAGAATAAAATCGAACCCTCCTCCTATTTTCAAATTTGTTGGAATGAAATCTTCTTCCCCTGGAACATAAGAAACTTTAGGTCCAATATTGGCAACATTAAAACCGAATCGATATTTACCATTAAAAGTACCATAGTTTTCTTCTTCTGATTGATAATATCCTGAAACATCAACACCAAAAGAGTTAATGGGTTGTAGAGTGGATGTAGTTCCTGTAAACGCTAGGTTAGATCGAAGGTATTTTAAGGAAACTCCCATTGAGAAAGTTTCACTCAATTTTAACGCATACGACCCTGTGAAAACAAATTCATTTGGATTTATAATTCCTGTAGGATTCCCGCCACTGTCTGTTAAATCTATTTGTCCTAAAGAAAAATATTTAAAATCCGCTCCCCAAGCTGCATTTTCGCTAAAACGATTCATGTAGGAAACACTTCCTGTAAAAATATCATCTGTTAGATTTCTAAGCCAAGGAGAATAGGTAATCCCAGCGCTGACCTGTCGATTGCTAAACGCCATTTTTGCGGGATTGTGAAACAAAGAAAAAGCATCTGCACTCGTAGCAACCCCAATATCTCCCATAGCGCCCGATCTTGCATCGGGTATAATTAATAAAAAAGGTGCTGCTGTTGTAATTCCTCCAATTTCACTAGTGTCTATATCGGTTTGTGCATTTGCATTGAATACAAATGAAAAACAAACAAGAAGGTACAATACAATTTTTCTCATATGGGATCTATTTTTTTGATAATTTTACAAATATCTGCTTTTTATTGAAGTATTACTAATTTTTCATACTTCTCTGAAACTAGGTTACTCAATGTCGACTTTACTTTTAGTTTGTATACATAAACTCCTTTACCAATTCGGTTTCCAAAATCGTCCAAACCATTCCAAGAAATACTTCTTGACAAACTGCCTGAAGTTTGCACATTTTGGTGGAGAGTTTTGATCAATTTTCCTGAAATTGTAAAAACTTGAACTTGGACCTCTAATGGCTCATTTGGCTTATTGTGATTGAACCAAAACTCTGTATAATTAACAAAAGGATTCGGGTAATTTAATACATTCTCTAAATTTAAAGTAGTATCACTGAGAACCACAAAGTTTAACGTTGCTTCTGATGAATTATTATACGTATCCCAAGCTTTTATTTTTATGGTGTGTGGTCCTACTTCTAAATTTCTTAATTTATAATTTACTTTTCCATTGGTAAAATCATCCAATGCTGTTTGATAAAAATCGTTTAAAATAATTGGATTCGAATCGTCACCATCTAGCACTCCTACAATATCATGATCGACGGCTGTTATTGAGGTATTAATACCACTAAGGTCTGATAACAATACAATAAGATTTGGCGATGCATTTGTATTTCCGCCATCAATAAAGGATTCATCGTTCATAAAGAGTTGAATTTCTGGACCTACTGTATCTTCTGGAGCGTTTTCATTAATTCCACCAACGACTATATCAAAATTATATCCTGCTTTGTCTTCCAAACCATTTTGTGCATAGAAGCTCATCTTTCCTTTTCCATAAGAAATTTTAATATCTTTTGGCACTATAAACTCGAAATTAAAGGCACCATTTTGAACGGTAGAATTCCCTCTAAAAAGTTTACTGTCTTGTGTATCAAAGCTTAAAACTACTCCAAAACCATCATTGTCTAAGGTGTTTTTATCAATGGTTTTATCGAAGATCGTAGTCGACAAGGCCCCATTAAAATCAGTCAGAGTGGTGTTTAAATTATCGGTTACAACACCTTCAAAACTAACTCTAGAAAGGGCTTTTAATGTATCCATCGATTGTGTAATGTCGATACCGTTCATTTTTGTAATCCGCACATTTGGTTTTGGGACTGCCAATTTCATGGCAGGATCTCCAAAGAAATAAATAAAGAATTTTTGTGCATTAGAGAACTCGTTTTTTGTTTCTGCCAATGCTTCAGAAATGGTGAAATCTTCTTGATTGTACTCGAGAATAAAACGCATTAATTTTTGGTTGAAACTCTGTCCTACAGAAATATATACTTCACGAGTTGTAGTTACCATCGCTGCAGCGCCTCCGATTGGATTGAGAAATGTAAGTTCTCCTGCTGTGAGTCTATTTGGATTGTCAAATCTAGAGAAATCACAGGTAACAGTAATTAACAATGGTAAGGTATTCGGGTTATTGAAATCCTTAATTTGAGGTTTTTCTAAAATTCTTTCGGAAGCAAAACCGTCTTCACCTCCATGTCCAAAATAATTGAAAACTAACGTTCCTTTTTCAATAGCATTTGTAATGGTTGTTTTTATTTGTGGATAGCGTTCTCCTCCAGATGAATTTTCTTGGACATAAGAATCAACATATATTTTATTGATATTAAAAATTGGTTTGTTATTTTTTATGTCATCGGCAATAGTCTCTACGCCCCTTTGTATTTGGATATCTGCAGTTTGATCAATATCATCGGCTAAAAGCGTAATGGTGTTTCGCCAATCACCAATGGCTTCTTTATCATAATAACTTAAAATTTTGTCGACAACTATTGTAGCTTCAGCAATCGTTGAAACAGGAATTCTTCCGGTGGCAACATCAACAGTATGTGTTCTAACCATAGCTCCTTCGTGAGTCTCTAACATCACAAAAAAATCGTCAGTAACATAAGATTCCGCTAAATTAAAACTGTTGTTCGATAATTTCACTGGGACGATATTGTTATTTCCAGCAATTCGGTCTTTATAATCGTAGGAAGCGTCTCCAAAGAAAGTCACGTATTTCAATTTCTTCTCTGTATCTGAATTGTTGTCATAGAGATGTTTTATAAAGTCTCGAATTCCAGTTATATCTTTAGACCCTGAAGAGAATTCATTATAAATCTGTTCTAAAGCCACAACTTTTGTAGTAAGATTTGAATTATTTTGATGATAGTCAGCTAATCTTTGTGCCTGATTTACTAATTCATTATTGGTAATAATGAGATAATTAATATCTGCTAATGCATGTAAATTTTGGTTTTCTACTTTGGAGTTTTCGATAGTTTTTGGAATGTAAAAATCGGTTTGTCCTAAGACAACATATTCTGATAAAGAGCCGTTTTCTGCCTTAAAACTGAACGTATCTCCTGTACTTTCGTTAAGAATAAATTGGGGTTCTAAGGGATTGGAAACGTCCCATAATTGAGAACCATTTGCTGCATTTGATATTCGAAACTCAACATTGCCAGTAGCATTTGCTTGCTCAAAACTTCTAAATGAAAATTGATTCCCATCTGCTATCAATTGTTTTTTTCCAACAACTTCAATATAGTCTAAGAAACCTCTTGCTGAAGGGTTTCCATTGTTATTAAAAGTAACAGTCACTTCTAAAGAAGTTGCTGAGTTTACAAACACTTGTGATCGTTGATTTGCATATCCTTTGGTTAACAAATCTAAATCTATAGCTGCGAAATTAATGGTAAAAGGGTCTTGTGTATTTAATTGCACTTCTATACTTGAAGGTGATGTAGAGACTGTTGCTCCCCCAACTTTAAGAGACAAAGGACTGTCGGGAAGCGCTTTTGAAAAAGGAAGCACGACTTTGGTTGTATTCTCGAAACTCAAATCTTCTCCAAACCACTGGTTTCCTACAGCATAAATATTTGTCAATTCTTTTTCATAGAAAACAAACTCATCAAAAGTGTTGATCTGTTGTGTGACTGCTGATGTAACAGGAGGTTTCTGTTGCACTCTTTTTCCATCTGTATCTGTTATTGTTATAAAATAATAGGCTTCATCAGAAAAAATATTTTGATGGTGCGTTGCTGTTTGCGTGTCTGTGTCTGCAGTCCAACTATGGGGTCCTTGACCGTAAAATAAAATATAATCATTGTCATTAAAAACACCATCATTTTCTCCTGCTATATAAATGGCATTTTCTTGTAGGTCAATATTTCTGAAATCAGAATTTAAAACTGGTAATACATTACCTCCATTTCCATAAATATGTATTTTCTTGGGGTTTAGGTTGCTGGTAGAAATTCCAATTTTTTGCAACAAACGTTTATCAATTTTAAAAACACCTGTAGTGTCGATTGAAAACTTATACCAATCTCCTTGAGACAAGACGGAATTTGTGGTTTGCGCAGCAATTATATTGGCAAAAAAAACGAGAAAAATGAATGCAAATATTTTTTTCATAAATTGTATTCAAATAACGCAAATATTTTAAATATATTTCAATAGAATCAAAGATAAATTATACTAAAATAAAAAAGGAATCGTTTTGGTTCTGTATACAATAGTTTGAAGCGTTATATTTATTATTTTTCTTGTATGAAAGTATAATTATTGTAAATTAGCACACGAAATAAAAACCCCATCAATTTTAATTAGGAAATGAAAAACTTTTTAAAAATAACTTTTGTTGTAGCAGCAACACTATTCTTTGTTAGTTGTAACAGATCTTCCTCAGGAAAGTCTTCACTAACAGGTTTAAGCTTTAATGATCCAAAAAACGGAAACTATGTTCGTGGAGAATCTTATAAAGGTCAGACACCCCCTTCAGGGATGGTAGCTGTTGAAGGTGGTTCTTTTACAATGGGACAAGTTCAAGATGATGTAATGTTTGATTGGAATACAACTCCAAAGAAAATACATGTTCGTTCGTTTTTTATGGATGAAGCAGAGGTTTCAAATTCTGAATATTTTTTATACGCACAGTATACAAAAGATGTTTTTCCACCATCGGAAGAAAAATACAAACACATATATAACTCTGTATTACCAGATACCTTAGTTTGGAGAAAAAGCTTGGGAAATACAGAATTATTAACTGAAAACTACTTTCGCCATCCCGCTTATGCAGATTATCCAGTGGTTGGGGTGAGTTGGTTACAAGCTACTGAATATTGTAAATGGAGAACCAATGCTGTTAATTTGAAAACATTAATAGATAAAGGTCACATTAAAAATATTTTTGAGGCAGATACTACTAGAAACTTTTTTGACACGGATGTTTTTTTAACAGATGCAAACCAAATGTTTGCAGGCGATACCACAATCTACAAGAGAGGTGTAAAACAACGAAGAGCAAAAGGACAAACTAGGCCTGGAAAAGACGCTTTTCAAGGTAGAAAAATTACAAAAGCAGACGGTATTTTACAAACTAAATTTAGACTACCTACCGAAGCTGAGTGGGAATTTGCTGCAAAAGCGAACGTTGAAAATCGCGAATACAATACCATAAGAGGTAGAAAAAAATATGCTTGGAATGGGAAATACTCCCGATCTAAGTCTAAAAGATATAAAGGAGATCAACTTGCCAATTTCAAACAAGGTAAAGGAAATTATAGCGGTTTATCTGGATGGAGCTCAGATGGTTCTGACATTCCTATCAAAATAAAATCGTATCCACCAAATGCTTTTGGAATTTATGATATGTCTGGAAACGTTGCAGAATGGGTTTCAGATGTTTATAGACCAATTATCGATTCAGATGCAAATGACTTTAATTATTATAGAGGAAACGTTTTCAATAAGAAAAGAATTAATGAAGAAGGAAAAGTGGTCATCGTTGGTACAGAAGGAGCAGCAATTAAATATGATACTTTAGAAAATGGAAAAATTATTCCATTAGATCTACCAGGAACTATAAAATACGATCCAATAGCATCGGATGACGTAGCACTTAGAAGAAATTTCACAAAATCAAAGAATGCAGATATTAATGATGGAGATATAAATTCATCACGAGATTTTGGTAAGGACAAAATGGAGCAAAGTATGTACAACTCTCCAAATAGACCTGAATTTATTAAAGACCCTTTAACTGGTATCACGAAAGTGGAATATGATACAGAAAAAAGAACAACTTTAATTAGTGACAATACAAGAGTCTATAAAGGAGGTGCTTGGTCCGACAGAGAATATTGGTTAGATCCAGCACAGAGAAGGTATTTACCTGAATACATGGCAACAAATTATATCGGATTCAGATGTGTATCAGATAAATTAGGTCCAATGAGTTCAGAAAAAAGAAAAGCAAGAAACCCAGCGAGGTAATCCTTTTCAAATTAAAACAATATTGAACCTCATTGCTTAAAATCAATGAGGTTTTTTTTATCTTTAAAAAATGAAAATCGAGGAACTTTATAAATATTATAAACAGCATTTCTTAGTAGATACCGATACAAGAAGTATTCGAAAAAACACTATTTTCTTTGCTTTAAAAGGCCCTAATTTTAACGGAAACGCTTTTGCTGAAAAGGCGCTTGATGCGGGAGCTATTTATAGTATTGTGGAAGAACCTATCTATGTAACAAAACCAAATATTTTACTGGTTGAAAATGTATTAGAGACCTTACAAAAACTAGCAAACTATCACCGAAAGCAATTAAACATTCCAATTATTGGCTTAACGGGTAGTAATGGAAAGACAACAACGAAAGAGTTGCTGCATGCTGTTTTATCAAAGAAGTATAAAACGGTGGCAACAGTAGGAAATTTAAACAATCACATTGGAGTTCCGCTAACTCTTTTGTCTATGAATGCCAAAACTGAAATTGGCATTGTTGAAATGGGTGCAAATCATCAAAAAGAAATTAAATTGCTGTCTCACTTATGTGCACCTAACTTTGGATACATAACAAACTTTGGAAAAGCACATCTAGAGGGTTTTGGAGGTGTTGAAGGCGTTATCAAAGGAAAATCAGAGTTGTACACGTATCTTAAGAACGAAGGCGGCATCGCTATTGTAAATCCAAATGATAAAATTCAACTTGAAAAGACAAATGAAATTAAGCGTATCTTTTTTGAAGAAAAACTAATTCTTAAGAAAGCGACTCCTTTTGTAGCAGTAGACTATAAAAATACAACTATCGAAAGTAAGTTGATTGGTACTTATAATTTCGCCAATATTTGTGCAGCAATTACATTTGGTCACTACTTTGGTATTGAGTCTACAGATATTAAAGATGCGTTAGAATCCTATGTTCCTTCTAACAACAGATCACAAATCATAAAAAAAGGAACGCATACAATTCTTTTAGATGCCTACAATGCCAACCCAACAAGTATGAAAGCTGCGATTGATAGTTTTAAATTGATGGAGGGTAAAAACAAAGTTCTAATCTTAGGAGATATGTTTGAACTGGGGGAATATGAACTTGAAGAACATCAAAAAATTGCAGCATTGACATTGTCTGCAAACTTTGAAACGGTCTTTTTTATTGGAAAATTATTCCATAAGATAACTACGGATTATCAGCAATTTAAAGAATTTAGTGATTTTAAAAATCATCTTAAAACACAAGATCTTTCGAACTGCACCGTCCTCATAAAAGGATCTAGAGGCATGCAACTTGAACGTATTTTAGAGTTCCTTAATTAAGGTTTTTTTATGAAAATCGAGTAAATTATCAATAGGTCTCTGAATGATATCTGTGATTATTAAATTGTTCTTTTTAGCTACTTTTTCTAAAATTTCGCTGAAGTAAAAAGCAATAGATCCAATAAAGTAGATTGGGGTATCCGTTGATTTACCAAAGGGTAGAATTCTATATTTAAAGAACTCATTAAACCCTCTTTTAATGATCTTTTTAATGTATTTATCTTCTTTAAATTCAAACATGAATTTCGCGAATGAAGCTAAATACATATTTGGATTAGGTTGCTTATATAAGTTATATTTAATAACATCTGCATCTAAATTATATTCTTCCTCGAACTTATCTGCGATTCTTTTCGGCATTTTATCATAAAAGTATTCTCTTAAAAGTAATTTCCCAAAGTAATTACCACTCGCTTCATCCATCACGGAATACCCTAAAGAAACCGTTTTCATATGCACATTAGTGCCATCATAATAACAACTATTAGAGCCTGTTCCAAGAATACACACAATTGCTGGCTGATTTCCTGAAGCCGCATAAACTGCAGCAAGCATATCTTCGGCGATGTTAATTTTTGCATTGACAAAAATATCTTGCAAGACTTTTTTCAAAATAGCAAAAGGTTTTGGAGTACCACACCCAGCACCATAAAAGTAAATTTCAGTAATCTCTTCTTTAATGTCCATCAACTGGAACATGTTTATGATTCGATTCGCTAACTCTTTTTGAGCTACAACTGCTGGATTCAAGCCTAAAGTCCGAACTCTGAACACTTCATTACTGTCATTGTCTAGAGCTATCCAATCTGCTTTTGTAGAACCTCCATCTGCTATAAGTATCATTCGAAAAAGTATTTAAAATCAAAGATATTGTAAGTTTTCAAGATATACAAGGTTCAAAAAACTTCAATCGTTATAGTGCATCAATTAAATTATAATTGATGGCTATTGTAGCTCTATAAATAACTTTCAATGATTTTTAAAAGGTACTTTTTAGGTCGAAATTCAGTAAAATTAACAGATCAAATTCTTCATGTTTTAAATCCATCAGAGATAAAAGCATTAAAGGAATTCCAGCATGTCCCAGCAGCATATACAGATAGTTACAAGTGGTTATTGATTGGTTTTTGTATCAGGCAGCGGGTCTCAGATCTATTTAAATTAACTCTCAATAATCTTAGAAAAGCACCCACTGGATTGTATATAGATATCTTGCAACAGAAAACAAAGAAGGCAGTGACTGTTGGAGTGGCAGATCCTCTGGTTATTGAAATATTAGAGAATGAATTCCCGAGAAGAGTTTCGCAAGTAGTGTTTAATAAACAGATCAAGGCACTTTGCAGAATGGCAGGAATAGAAGATTTGGTGTCTGGATTTAAAAACAACCCAAAAACTAGAAGAAAGGAAGTGGTATCTGCACCGAAGTATGAATTTGTGGGGGTTTTTTATTATATTTATATTTATTTAGTGTACATTTTTTGATAATATGCTTGATAATCTCCGGAGGTTACATTGTTCAACCATTCTTGATTTTCTAGATACCATTTTACTGTTTTTTCAATCCCTTTCTCAAATTGTAAAGAAGGTTCCCAACCCAATTCGTTTTTTAGTTTTGTAGAGTCTATTGCGTAGCGAAGATCATGACCAGCTCTGTCTGAAACATAAGTAATGAGCTTATCAGAGGCTCCTTCTTCTCTTCCTAGTAAGCGATCTACAGTTTTTATCATCACTTTAATCAAGTCAATATTTTTCCATTCATTAAAGCCACCTATATTGTAGGTTTCTCCCAGTTTACCATCATGAAAAATAACATCAATGGCTCTTGCATGATCATCTACAAACAACCAATCACGTACATTTTCTCCTTTTCCATAAACAGGTAGTGGTTTATTATTGACTATATTATTGATAAATAAAGGAATTAGTTTTTCAGGAAACTGATACGAACCGTAATTATTGGAGCAATTAGAAATAACAGATGGTAATCCATAGGTATCCGCAAACGCTCTTACAAAATGATCTGAAGAGGCTTTAGAGGCTGAATAAGGTGAATGAGGGTCATAGGCTGTTTCTTCTGTAAAGAAACCTTTCTCTCCTAGAGATCCATAAACCTCATCGGTAGACACATGATAAAATAAATGATTAGAAAAATTACCATTCCAAGATTCTTTTGCAGCTTGTAATAAATTGAGTGTTCCCATCACATTCGTTTGGGCGAATGAAAATGGATCTTTAATAGACCGGTCTACATGAGATTCAGCTGCCAAATGAATAACACTATCTATTTGATGTTTTATAAAAACTTGGTTTACTTTTTCTACATCACAAATATCACATTTTACGAAAGTGTAATTTTCTTTATTTTCTATATCTTTTAAATTCTCCAAATTACCCGCATAGGTAAGCACATCCATGTTTATAATATGATAATTTGGATATTTGTTAACCAATAATCTCACTAAATGAGACCCTATAAATCCTGCGCCTCCAGTAACTAATATGTTTCTCATGAGTTGTGATTTATTTTTTTTATACAATTGGCTAGTGAATCCCTCCAATGAGGAATTATAGCTTTAAAATCAGATTTTATCTTAGATTTATCTAAGACTGAATACAGAGGTCTTCTAGCTTGGGTGGGATAGTCTTTCGTTTCAATTGGAATTACTTTACAATCAATATTACTGATTTCCATAATTGCAGATGCAAAGTCATACCAAGAAGTAACTCCTTCATTAGAGTAATGATAAAGGCTTCCTTTCTTACTTATTTTTGTTGAACTTGCATCACTTAAAATATCCAAACACGTTTTAGCCAAATTATTGGCAAAGGTAGGAGTTCCCTTCTGATCAAAAACAACCTGTATAGATTTTTTTTCATTTCCTAAACGCAACATTGTTTTTAAAAAGTTATTACCGTACCCTGAATACAACCATGAGGTTCTGATCACAATCGCATCAATACTACTATTGAGAACTGCCAACTCCCCTGCTCTTTTGGTTTCTCCATACACTCCAACTGGACTTACTGGATCTGATTCTTTGTAAGGTTGTGAATGGTTTCCATCAAACACATAATCTGTAGAGATATGGATTAATTTTCCGTCTACTTTTTCTAAAGCATTCACTAAATTTAAAACCGCTTTTGTATTTACTTGTTCTGCTATTTCGGGATCCTCTTCTGCTTTATCAACCGCAGTATAAGCTGCACAATTAATGACTACATTAATATGTTGATCTATTATAAACGTATTTAAAGCATCTGTATCACAAATATCCAACTCAGGAAGATCTTTAAAGATACATTCCAAGTTTTCATAATCAGATGCTAACTCTCTAATTTCAGACCCCAATTGACCGTTTGACCCTGTGATTAACACCTTCATATTTTAGTTTGTAAATGGGGTTTCAAATTCTGAAAAAAATGGAAGTTTTGCATCTTTCTCTGAAACCAACACTTCACTTTCACTCACTCCCCATAGGATATTTAGTGTTGGATCATCCCAGCGAATTCCAGCATCATGTGCTGGCACATAGCTATTATCAACTTTGTAGGCAACAATTGCGGATTCGCTTAATACTACAAAACCATGAGCAAATCCTCGAGGAATGAATACTTGTTTTTTGTTCTCTCCTGAGAGTTCAACAGTAATATGTTCCCCATAGGTCTCAGATCCTTCTCGAATATCAACTGCAACATCCAACACTTTACCTTCTATACAACGAACTAATTTGGCTTGAGCATAGGGAGGTTTTTGAAAATGCAAACCTCTCAACACCTCTTTAGAAGATTTCGATTCATTGTCTTGCACAAATGATACTTTCCCGATAGCTTCCTCAAACTTTTTTTTATTGTAACTTTCTAGAAAGTATCCTCTGTTATCTGCAAATACAGTAGATTCTATAATCACAAGTCCTTCTATAGGGGTATTTACAAACTTCATTTATTTAATCGTATTTAGAAGATACTGACCATATCCATTTTTTTTCAAAGGCTCAGCTAATTTTCTTACTTGTTCAGCACTAATATACTTCATTCTGTAGGCTATTTCTTCTAAGCAGGCCACTTTTAAACCTTGCCTTTTTTCAATAGTTTCTATAAACTGCCCGGCTTCCATTAAGGAATCGTGTGTACCCGTATCTAACCAAGCAAACCCTCTTCCTAATAATTCAACCTTTAAGGTTTTTTGTTGTAAGTAGGTTTGATTGACTGACGTAATTTCCAATTCTCCTCTTTTTGAAGGTTGTATATTTTTGGCAATTTGCACCACGTCATTGGTATAAAAATACAAACCAACTACCGCAAAGTTTGATTTTGGATCATTCGGTTTCTCTTCTATGGAAATTACGTTTCCATTTGTATCAAATTCTGCAACTCCATAACGCTCAGGATCATTCACATGATAACCAAATACGGTAGATTTCCCTTCTGCTACATTTTTTCTAGCATTTTGCAGAATTCCTGAAAAACCAACCCCATAAAAAATATTATCTCCTAAAACTAAACTGACATCATCTTCTCCAATAAAATCTTCTCCAATAATAAATGCTTGTGCTAAACCATCTGGACTTGGTTGTGCTGCATACCTTAATTGTAATCCTATTTCTTTTCCATCTCCTAGCAATTTTTTAAAATTCGGTAAATCTTCTGGAGTTGAAATAATTAAAATTTCTTGAATTCCTGCCAACATCAATACAGATAAGGGGTAGTAAATCATCGGCTTATCATACACTGGTAACAACTGTTTAGATACCACTTTTGTAATTGGATACAAACGTGTGCCACTACCTCCTGCTAATATAATTCCTTTCATAAATCAAAGTTAATCATTCTTTTTAAGAACATCTAGTTTTAAAAAATGAACTTAATATAACTTAAAAATAAAAAAGACTACAGTCCGGCGCTAATTTACTATTTATTATTATTATTTGGATAATGCATTCATCAAAATATCAGCGTATGCATCCATATTAGCATTTTTACCAACATATTCTAAAAACGTACTTTCCCTTGAGTGACCTGTAAGTTTCATTAGAATGGGGGTGGGTATTTTCCCATAATGATTGGTTGCAAAAGATCTTCTGAGGTCGTGGGAAGACAATAATAGATATTTTGGAAATTGTCCTAAATAACTTCTAAATAATTTTTTTATGGCCGTTTAATGGCCGTTTAATGGCAGTGCTATATATTAGCCAAAACCTTTATAATTGGCGACAGTAGGATTTAGAATTAGAACAAAAAATAAAAGTTATGTATTTATTAAAATTTACCTTTATGCCCAAAAATCTGTTAGGT
>Ga0233426_10000403_pt1 | contig 47032 bp, 37 predicted proteins | sample SI_118_April2016_6_FD_179875 | JGI IMG/M metagenome (GOLD analysis project Ga0233426, IMG submission 179875) | Seawater microbial communities from Saanich Inlet, British Columbia, Canada - SI_118_April2016_10_MG | ecosystem: Environmental > Aquatic > Marine > Inlet | place: Canada: British... | reverse complement strand
ATCAGCATGTTAAAGAACTATTCGCTAATACAAAACACTATCAAGCGTTTTTCCTTAGCGGATGCAAAACTAGAACTTTTTAACGTTATAACAATGAAAAATATTGGCTTTTTTTAAGTTTATTTTTCAGAAAACTGCTATACCACTAAAAACCTGTGTTTTAAAAAGAAAATAAATTTACGAAAATTATTCAATACCAAAAAACGCCAAGCAAATTCAAACTCTAATAAGGTTTCAATGGTAGATTTCGTCTTAGTACCAACGTTTTTTCTTCTTTTTTGAGGCTTCAGATTTTCTACCAGACCTATGTTTACTACCTTGTTTCTTATGGATTTCAGGTTTTGCTTTAGGATCTAATGGAAAAGGATGGTTTTCTTCTACCGTAATATGTGTATTAATTAATTTCTGAATACTTGTTAAGTATACTTTTTCATCAGCAGAACACAACGAATAAGAAGTACCTATTTCACCTGCCCTACCTGTTCTACCAATTCTATGCACATATGTTTCTGGAACATTTGGCAAATCAAAGTTCACAACCGAATCTAAATCTTTAATATCAATACCTCTTGCAGCAACGTCTGTTGCAATTAATATATTAATATCTCCTTTTTTAAATTTATCCATAGCCATTTGACGTTCTGCCTGTGGCTTATCTCCATGAATACTACCTACAACATATCCGTTTTTCAATAAACTCTTTTCTAGTTTATCTACTCCATACTTTGTTCTTCTAAAAATAATGATATTCCCTTTAATCGTATTTCTCAATAAAAACAAACAAAGTTCAATCTTTTGTGCCTTAGGTGTATAATACAAAACTTGGCTTACAGACTTTGCTACAGACGAAGTGGGTGACACCTCTACTGTTTCTGGATCTTTAAGTATTGTATTTGCTAATTGTACTACCTTATGAGGCATTGTTGCAGAAAACAGCAATGTCTGTTTATCCTCTGGGCATAGTCTTTCTATTTTTTTTACATCATCAATAAACCCCATATCTAACATCAGATCAGCCTCATCTAAAACTAAAGTTTCTATAAAACTAAGGTTTACAAATTCTTGCTTGTGCAAATCCAACAAACGACCTGGAGTAGCAATCAAAATATCTACACCTTCATCTAACATTTTTTTTTGAGGATCTATAGCAATTCCGCCAAAAACTACAGCGGTTCTTAAAATAGTTTTCTCTGCATACAACTTAAAATTTTCTTCAATTTGAATGGCTAACTCTCTAGTCGGACTAACAACCAAGGCTCTTACTTTCCTTCCTTTTTTGGAAGGATCTTGCTTGTCAAACAATTGTTGTAAAATCGGTAAAGCAAACGCTGCCGTTTTACCCGTACCTGTTTGAGCAGATGTAATCACATCTTTTCCCTCTAACACTAAAGGAATTGTTTTCTGCTGTACCAAAGTCGGTCTATCATACCCCTTTTCGATAAGCGTTTTAACAAGTGGCTTATTTAATTTTAAATCTTTAAATTCCATTTAAACTTGGTATCAGATATTTAATAGTGAGTATCTAGTATATTTCTCTTAACACGACACAGTTATATACTATTATTTATTCTTCTTCGTAGGCCTTCATCTCATCGTCATAAAAAGCAGAGGCTTCTTCAATAAATTCTGCTACCAAAATCGACAATTCTTCTTCATCACTTCCAATAAGATCATCCATCATTTCAATTTCATCATCTTTTAGATTGATAATAAAGCGAGGAAACTCCGTATGTATGACGAATATATCTTCCTCTTTTGACTTTGTATTATCTCCTAATAAAAATTTTGGTAACTCCATTCTATACTATTATTTATTTTGTTCAATCAATCTATTCGAAAGTTTTGTAAAGCGAAGGTACAACATAATCGCTGAAAGTGTAAGAGACACTAACATTCCTATCCAAACCCCCAAAGCTCCAAGGCTTGTTTTTACACCTAAATAGTAACTAATAGGCAAACCTATAATCCAAAAAGCAACGAACGTAATCCACATAGGAACTTTAACATCTTGCAAACCACGAAGTGCGCCAAGAAAAACGACCTGAATTCCGTCTGAAATCTGAAACAAACCGGCAACAATTAATAATGTAGCTGCTATTTCTATCACTTCTGAATTGTCAATATACATCATTGGTAACAAGTCCTTTAAAATTATAAACCCCAATGCTAAAAAAACATCAATAATAAACATCAACAATAAAACCGACATCGCTATTCTTTTCAAGGAAACATAATCTTTTAAGCCTTTTTGATTTCCCACACGAATAGTTGCCGTTACACTTAAACCAACCGCTATCATATAAGTCATTGTTGCCAAATTCAAACTAATTTGGTTGGCAGCCTGAGCCTGGGTTCCGATCATTCCGGTTAATAGAATACCTCCCGCAAAGATTCCTACCTCGAAAAACATTTGCAAAGCGCTAGGATATCCAACATTAAACACTTTCGCCACAAACCTCTTTTTAAAATTCGAAAATTTAATTCGATCCACAAAAACAGCAAAAACATCTTTGGTATGTATTATATACATAATAAAACCAAGCATCAAAACTCTTGATATCAATGTACCTAATCCTGCTCCTATCAACTCCATTTTTGGAAAACCAAACTTTCCATAAATCAAAAGGTAATTAAGCAATACATTGATCACATTTGCAAAAATAGCTGCTCTCATTGGGTATTGCGTCTGAGACATCCCATCAGAGAATTGTTTGTATGCCTGAAAAAGCAACATTGGAATCATGGAATACATGATAATGTCATAATAAGGAGATGCATATTCGACAACCTCAACCGGCTGATCCATCTTATACATTAAAGGTTTCATCAAAAACAACGCAGCACACAAAACAAGCGACAATATCAAAGAAATTAGAATTCCATGTTGGAAGTAATTTTTACCCCGTGCAACATTATTTGAAGTATGAGCTTCTGCAATCAAAGGCGTTATGGCAAATGTAAAACCAATTCCAATACTAAAAGCAATAAAAGCCAAGCTATTGGCCAAAGATACCGCGGCCAAAGGAGCAGGGCCTAATTCTCCTACCATTATACTATCAGCAAACCCAACAAGCACATGCCCTAATTGCCCTAACATTACGGGATAAGCCAATTGGATGTTCTTTTTAAACTCAGACGTGTAGAGGGATAATTTCAAACTTATTTATTTGTAAATGCAAAGATAGACTCATTTACTAAAGCAGACCTAAATAATTTAAAGAATCTAGCACGGATCCACCTCAAACAAAACTCAAACTTCGTATTCCTAATCTTTATTTATAATGATTCTCATTATTAACCATTCGTTCATCTGTTTACAATAAAGTAAAGTTTTTCTAAACCAAAGAACACTTTACGTTAACCATACCCTCTTGCTAAAGAAATAGGTTTGCATGAAATAATTAACTCCTAACAACTAATAAAATTATGCGAATTTCAAAAATGTCAATTTTAAGGACTTTAACAATCGGTTTATTTGCTGCAGCGACCGTTGCCTGTAGTGAAGATGCTATCAATGGAATTGATGGTGCTGACGGTGCTGACGGTGTGGATGGTAAGGACTTAACTGAGAAAGTTTTAACTCCACTAGAAAGTTCAATAACTCCAGTAGCTTTAGTAAAAGTGAATTCTAATTTTCCAAATGCAAATCTGGAGGTAATCATGTCTTCTGAAGACATTTTACCAAGTTCTCCAGAATTTATTTATGGTTCTATGGCCGATGGTGCTGGCTTGTTAAAAGATGGTGACAACTATCAATTAATTCAAAACATTGAAAGAGACTACGCAGTAGCTCGTATTACTTTAAACAGTGATTTAAAACCATTAAAAGGAGAATACATCATGGATGCTTATGCATCAGGATATTCTAATATGTGTTCTGCAACTTTAGCAACTCCAGAGGAGCATGGTTTTGGACCGTTATTCTTGACAGGTGCTGAATGGCAGGGAGCTTATACAGGTGTTTTTGCTTTCAACCCTATGAGACCTTCTTCTTCTAAGAGTTTTGCTACTTTTATGAGTGCAATGGGAGAATGGAGTGCTGAGAATGCAGTGCCAATTGGTAAAGATGCTTACGGAAAGTATACAGTAGTATTTATTGGAGACGATGAAGCAGATAGTAATACGCCGATGGCTCAATTTGCAATGTTTATTGGTGAAGACCAATTTGGAAACCAAGATGCTAGAATGGGTAACTTATCAGCTGGTAAGCGTTATGGGTTAAAGTTTGCTGATTCTAACAGTTTTAGAACTAACTACGAAGGAGAAATGTCTGAAGGTCAAACAATCGATGTAGAGTGGGTGGAAATTGACGCTACTCTATACGACGATATCAATACTGAGTGTGTTGCTAAAGATGCTATCGGATTTAACCGTATTGCAGATATCGATTGGAGAAGAGGTTCTTCTGCTAACCAAAGAGAGATTTACTTCAATGTGACTGGTAGAGATAAATCTGGATTAACAGGTACTGAAGAAAATGATTTAGGTCGTGTTTATAAGTTAGTAATGAACGAAACGGATCCTAAAGGACCTGCAAAATTGACTTGTATTTTGGATGGTGATGATTCATCAAGTAAAGCATATACTTTAGGATTACATTCTCCTGACAACATTACAGTAACTGAAAACTATGTTTATGTTCAAGAAGACCCTAATGGATACGCTTCTAACAACCCTAACATTGGAACTTCAGGACCTAAAATTTATCAATACGACATTGTTACAAAAAACTTGAAGATTGCTTTGGAGTGTGACCAAGCGTTTGGTTCTGCTAACGGATATGGTTTACCAACTACAGGTAGCACTTCTAAATACTGGGAGATTGGTGGTATGATTGATATTACTGATGTAATTGGAGCCTCTGAGCCTACTTTCTTATTGGCAACTCAAAACCATGGATGGCAACCATCTAACAATGGTGATAATGCTAAAAGAGCTGATAACGCTACTTTTACAGATCCAAATGCAAACCCTGACTTATCTACAAGTCAAGAAGGTTCTGTACTATTTAAAGTAACTGGATTGGGAAGATAATGAATACAAATTTTATAAAATTTGTAAAAGCTAGTAAGCTTACCATTTTGGTAGGCTTATTCGCTTTTATAATTATATCGTGTAAAAAAGAAATCAAACAAATAGATTTTAGAGAAAACCTAGAGCATTCTTTTAAAGTTTATATGGATAGTTGTATTGTTGCAATAAACACTATTCAAAATAGTAATGACGTAAAACAACAACAAAAGTCCTGGCTTATCGCCCGTAAATATTTTAAGAAATCAGAACCTTTATTATTGTTTTTTGATAGAAACAATTACAATAGCGTAAATGCTGCTAATATTTATAGATTTAGCGAAGAGGATATTCCTGATATGCGTGTTATCACTCCAATGGGATTTCAAGTAACTGAAGAACTGTTATTTGGAGAGGAAGTAATCGATACTGTACTGTTGAAACGAAATGTAGCGTATATGCATGTAAAAATTGCTTACTCAAAAGAAAACAATCACATCAAAAACGCTCCTAAAAGAAACTATTTGGAAATGATGCGTGCATATGTTGTAAATACTGCTACAAAAGGAATTACAGGTTTTGATTCTCCTATTTTGGGCAATTCGCTATTAGAAACCGCCTCAGGGTATCAAGGACTACTAGAGTATTTATCGGATATGAAATCCTTGTTTACGGATATAAACCTCTACAATGAGTTAGAAAAAGAATTTTTAGCTACTGTAGACTTATTGAAAAATACATCTTTCGAAAATTTTGATAGATATGAATTTATAAAAAACAATATAAGGCATCAATTGGTTTTGATTAATGATATTGAAAAAGATTGGGGAATTGAAATGAATAAAAACCTCGCACTAAACCCTAATACAACTCAAATTTTCTCTGAAGATTTTTTTAATTCAATGTCATTCACTTCACGTTATTTTCCAAATGATGATGAGAATGTAACCGCTTTGGGGAAAGAATTATTTTACGACAAAAAACTATCTAAAAATGTTGATATCAGTTGTGCTACCTGTCATAAACCAGAATTGGCTTTTTCGGACGGATTGGCTAAAGCCATAGGAGAAAATGGTAAGGTTTTATTGAGAAACAGCCCTACAATTACCTATTCGCAATTTCAAAGAAGTCTATTTTATGATGGAAGGGTTGTAGGCTTAGAAGCACAAATTACTAATGTAGTTACCAATAAAGACGAGTTTCACCAAGATATGGATCATATTGTAGCCTATATCAATAGTAATAATTCTTACAAAAAAAGATTCAACACTTACTATAAAGACAGTATTAATGAGGTAAATATTAGACATGCCATTTCTAATTATTCAAGAAGTTTAGCTGTGTTTGACTCTAAATTTGATAATAATATCAATGAAAAAGAAGTGTCTTTAATGGTATCTGAAAAAAAAGGATTTAATTTATTTATGGGCAAAGCGGCTTGTGCAACTTGTCATTTTCCTCCTGCATTTAATGGTACTGTACCTCCATATTATAAAGAAACAGAATTTGAGGTTATTGGAGTTCCAAAAACAAAGAAGTGGGAAAACGCAGAGTTAGACTCAGATTTAGGACGTTATCATATATTTCCTATGAAAGAAAGAAAAGGATATTTTAAGACTCCATCTTTAAGAAATATTGAAAAAACAGCACCTTATATGCATAATGGTGTTTATAACAATCTGGAAGAGGTCATGAAATTTTATAACAAAGGAGGCGGAATTGGAATTGGAATTGATATCGAAAATCAAACATTACCTTTCTCTAGTTTGGATTTATCCGATAAAGAAATAGAAGATATAATAGCTTTTATGAAAACCCTAACTGATACAGAAACTCTGTATTAGTTTTTGGATAAAAGAGAAATCTTATGATTAAGAAAATATTACTTTCCTTTTTAATAATTTCTTGTTCATCAGAGAGCGTACAAGATTTAAAACCAGATGAAAATAAGGGAGATTTTATTGAAAATAAAGGTTTGCTAGAACTTTCTTCTGGTGTTTTAACTTTTGAAGAAAAAATGGTTGGACTTTCTAAAGAATTGGTTTTATCAGTTACCAATAGCGGCACTGAAATCATAAATATTACTGATATAAGTAGTAACGATATTGGTTTTACAACAGAAACAAAATCTATACGTTTAAGCTCTAATCAGGGCATAGATATTCATATAGTTTTTACCCCCTCTATCGCGAAGAATTATTTTAGTTTGTTACATATTCAGGTAGAGGGTAAAGAAGATTTGATTGTAGAATGCACTGGAATAGGTACCAAAAAAATAATTTCTAACTATAACAACAATATAAAAGAGTTAATAGTACCTAATTTCAATATCGTCGGCTGTCATGAAAGAGCTAAAATAGCAGGGTTCAATAATTATGAAGAAACAAAAGCCCATTTTAAAATTACATCATCCAATGAGCCTCTTAAACAAATAGAATTAGGTTCAATGCCTATTGGAAAACCAAGGTTCTAAGAAAAACAAATTGATTTGTTAAGAAGTTGGATGAAAAATGGTTTTCAATTATAACTACTTTATCAAAAAAAGCGTTTTATTTCTATAAATCCTTTTGGTTTCAATTACATTTCTATGATTGAAAACTCGGACTCTAAAGGCTCCAATTCTTTTATTAGTCTTGGTATTAGTTCTTGTCCAAACTCAGCATAAAAAACAGAAAAGTTCATATTTCTTTCTTGCAACCCATATCTTGGAAATAAAGAGTTTTGTAGTCTTTTTGTCCTATCCAACACATCCTTGTGTTTTCTTTTCTCCGCTTTCAGCAACCGTTTTTCAAGATTTTGAATTCCTTTCAACTGCTTTTTTTCTTGCGCTTCTAATGCTCCTTTAAAAGTGATATCTGTTTGTGTTACCAAAGGCTTTAATTCTTCAAAAATCTCTTGAATTTTTTGTCTCTTGGCATCAAAATTCAATTCAATTTTAGAACTATTTTCAACAACACGATTACACAATTGCTCCTGTTTTAAAAATAAGTCTTGATATTCCAATTCTAAATTATTTATTTTTTTCGCTAATTTTCTTGTAGATAGCAAAACAGAATTTCTCAACAATAAAATTGGAAACGAAATTTTTGCAGCTGCAAATAATTCTTTGAGTTGAAGCCAGTATGCTAATTCACCACCTCCTCCAACATAACAGAGATTTGGTAATATCACCTCTTGATAAAGCGGACGTAAAATTACATTTGGACTAAATTTTTCAGGATGATTGTCTAATTCAGTTAACAATTCCTCTTGAGAAAACAACTTAACTGTATTGTTTATTCTAAAAGAATTCTCTTCAATAACGATGCGTTCACGCAGGTTATTTCCAAAATAAAATAAATTTACCTCTCTAGGATTGACTTGTACTTTGTAATTTTCTTCTAAAAATAAATTTGTATAACGAATTGACTGATGAGAAAATTTTTCAACGAGTTCTTTTTTTATAAATGGAATAAATTGTCTTTTTAAATCGGCCTCATCACCATCGATAATTACCAATCCATATTTACCAAACAATTCGTTGACCAAGTAACGAGTAGCCTCTGTTAATGTACCGTGTTTTAAATAAGCTTCTTCAAAAAGCTTTTGTAAATATTCAGTATTTTTATTGGTTCCGATATTTTTAGAAAACGCTTCAAAAACAAGATCGATTCCCTCCGTTGACCTTCTACCTACTGGCCCACTACTTTCAACATCCCAAACGATTTTTTTATCTTCGAGAAAAAAATGATTGATCTCTTCAAAATCATGATCCTCAGTCGCCATCCAGTACACGGGAATAAAATTCTCTTTCGGAAATTCTTCTTTCAATCGCCTGCACAACTTAATTGTACTAACAATTTTATACAAAAAATATATGGGTCCCGTGAAAAGGTTTAATTGATGCCCTGTCACTATGGTAAATGCATTTGGCTCTCGCAAAGACTCAATATTTTCAATCGTTACATTTGAGGTATTTGTATTTGAGTATTGATGTAACAAGCTTTTAGCCAAAACCTCTCTTGATACCTTACTGAACTCATTCCTTTTTTGCTGTATTTGTTTTTTAAAACCTCCCATATTGGGAAAATTTCCATAAAGATGTTTCACCGAATCGTTTTTTTCAATGTAATCTATTATTAATTGAGAAAAATATCCTGTAGTCTTAAAGGGAATATGAGTATTTGGCATGCAAAAAAATCTAATTATTAAACCATATATTGGTTTCCAAAGTCAACCTATCAAATAAAAATCAAAAATAAACAATCTTATTTAATACAAACCTGCTTCTGCAATAAATGTAAAATCGAAAAAGAATCAATTAAAAACTTCTTACAAATAACTAATCATTTCAAGAGAAATAATCATAATACCAACTTCATGCCCCCCCCTTATCATCAATGATATCATGAGTATTATTAATTTAGAAAGTGTTTAGGTGATTTATTATATTCTGAGCATGCGCATACATATTCATTCCTTGATATAAACGCTCACAATCAGAACCACCGACTAAATTTTAAATTATTTCATCAATGCTTTTGTATCGGTTCTCCATAGAGAATACACTCCTTTTAACCGAATTTCCTTGAGCTTTATTTAGGATATGACTTTAGGTCTTCTAAAAACACATCTTCAAAAATCTCATAATTGTATTGCTAATTTAAGATTTCTTGCATAACTCCTTTCATGATTTCAATATACAAAGTCATGGTTACATCTCCAGGAAAATGCATTTTCTGCAAAGACAACCCTATCATTGCGACTTCTTTATATAACATTTCTTTACTAAGGCAATGCATCCAGACTCTACCATACGCTTCATTTACATTGGTTAATAAAGTTATTATTTTTTTTCTGACGACTTTTATATAGCGCCAACGTAGAATATTTACCCATACTCTAACTAAAACAGGCTTTAATTATAATTGTTTTATAAAACAAAGAATCACGCATTTAGCGTGATTCGATACTTTTTTATTACTTAGATCTTCTAAACTGGCTCTCCATATAAATCGAAGTCTCCAGCTTCCGTGATTTTCACATTCACAAACTGACCGACTTGCACATAGTGTTTGGTCGCATCAATGAGTACTTCATTATCTACATCTGGAGAATCAAACTCAGTTCTACCAATAAAATAATTACCATCTTTCTTATCGAACAAACATTTGATTTTTTTTCCTACTTTTTCCTGATTCAACTCAAACGAAATCTGAGATTGGATCTCCATAATTTCAGCAACACGAGCTTCCTTAACATCCTCTGAAACATCATCATTCAAAGTACCCGCATGTGTATTTTCTTCGTGGGAATAAGCAAAGGCTCCTAACCTATCAAAACGAGAGTCAATAACCCATTGTTTCAATTCTTCAAAAATTTCTTCCGTCTCTCCTGGATACCCAACTATTAAGGTAGTTCTAATAGCCATTTCAGGAACTTCTTTGCGAAATTCATTGATTAAATTCACTGTTTTTTCATGCGTAGTACCACGACGCATCGATTGTAAAATTTCTGTATTAATATGCTGTAATGGAATGTCTAAATAATTACAAACCTTTGGTTCATTTCGCATCACTTCTAACACATCCAATGGGAAACCAGCAGGAAATGCATAATGCAAACGAATCCATTCAATTCCATCCACCTTCACTAATTCCCTCAATAATTTAGCTAAATCACGTTTTTTATAAATATCCAAACCATAATATGTCAAATCTTGAGCAATCAAAATCAATTCTTTGATTCCCTTTTCTGCCAATTTGGTTGCCTCAATTACCAGTTCTTCTATAGGTGTTGATCTATGTTTTCCCCTCATGATTGGAATTGCACAGAAAGAACAAGGTCTATCACATCCTTCTGCAATTTTAAGGTATGCGTAATGTTTCGGTGTCGTAGTCAAACGCTCCCCAATCAATTCGTGCTTATAATCTGCCTCTAAAACCTTTAATAAATTTGGCAAATCATGAGTTCCAAAATACTCATCTACATCAGGTATTTCCTTTTCTAAATCTGGCTTGTAACGCTCACTCAAACAACCTGTAACAAAAACTTTATCTACCAAACCTTCTGCCTTTTTCTCAGCATAATGTAGAATAGTATTCACAGATTCCTCTTTGGCTTTCCCGATAAACCCACAAGTATTAATTACGACAATATTACCATCATCATTAACATCCTCATGCACTACCTCTTTATCATTCGCCTTTAACTGCCCCATTAAAACCTCAGAATCATAAACATTCTTTGAGCATCCTAATGTTACTACATTAATTTTATTTTGCTTTGAAGACTTTGTTCTCATTGATGGAATAATTTAAAGTACAAAAATAATCAATACAAATAAGATTACTGATATAATTCACAGAAACCTACAAACAAAAAAAAGCGCCGCAGGGCGCTCTTTTTTGAATTTAAATATTTCACTTGAAGAAAGAATCTACAAACTCAGCTTTATTGAAAATTTGTAAATCATCAATAGCTTCACCAACTCCAATATATTTTACAGGTATCTTAAACTGATCTGAAATTCCAATTACAACTCCTCCTTTTGCCGTTCCATCTAATTTAGTAACCGCCAAAGAACTCACTTCCGTGGCCAAGGTAAATTGTTTTGCTTGCTCAAAGGCATTTTGTCCGGTAGAACCGTCCAAAACCAACAAAACTTCATGTGGAGCATCCTCCACAACCTTTTGCATAACTTTTTTAATCTTCGTCAATTCGTTCATCAAATTAACCTTATTATGTAACCTACCTGCGGTATCAATAATAACAACATCAGCATCTTGGGCAACCGCTGATTTTAAAGTATCAAATGCAACAGAAGCGGGATCCGACCCCATTTCTTGACGTACGATTGGCACATCTACTCTATCTGCCCAAACTTGCAGTTGATCAATTGCAGCAGCTCTAAACGTATCAGCAGCCCCTAAGACAACCTTCTTACCTTGTTTTTTAAATTGTGCTGAAAGCTTCCCAATGGTTGTTGTTTTACCAACACCATTTACACCAACAACCATTATCACATGAGGTTTGCTCGTAAAAGGAATAGAAAAATCTGTATCATCCCCTACGTTTGTTTCCGAAAGCAACCCTGCAATTTCTTCTCTTAGAATTTCATTCAACGCATTAGTACCCACATATTTATCCTTTGCTACACGTGCTTCTATTCTTTCAATAACTTTTAATGTAGTTTCTACACCTACATCAGACGAGATTAAAACTTCTTCTAAATCGTCCAATACTTCGGCATCAACAGTGGATTTCCCGGCAACAGCGGATGTTAATTTTTCAAAAAAACTTGTCTTTGTTTTCTCAAGTCCTTTGTCTAAGGTTTCTTTTTTTTCTTTTGAAAAAATTTTCTTAAAAAAGCTCATAAAATAAAGTTAGTAAAGTTCGATTTTGCAACTATGAATGAACTCAAAATTACACAATAATATTACATAAAAAAAGCTACTTTCGAAAATGAAAGTAGCTTTTAACATCTTTATATAAGAAAATTACTTTTTAGATAAAAAGTCATTTACTTTTGAAGGATCCATAATTGCTTCAACAAATGTATACGCTCCTGTTTTTGGAGATTTCACCATTTTGATAGCTTTAGACAATCTTTTTGAACCTGTCTGTAACGTTGCTACTGATTTCTTTGCCATGTCTTTACTTATTTAATTTCTTTATGAACAGTCATCTTCTTCAAGATTGGATTAAATTTCTTTAATTCAACTCTATCAGGAGTGTTTTTTTTATTCTTTGTTGTGATGTATCTAGAAGTACCTGGTAACCCTGTAGCTTTATGCTCAGTACATTCTAAAATTACTTGAATTCTATTTCCTTTTTTTGCCATCTCTATATATAATTTACAAGAAAATTGATTATTTGATAAATCCTTTTTCTCTAGCTTCTTTTAATACTGCAGAAATACCTAACTTATTAATATTCTTCAATGCCGAAGTAGATATTTTTAACTTCACCCATTTCCCTTCTTCTGGAATAAAGAAACGTTTTGTAATTAAGTTAGCGTTAAATTTTCTTTTTGTTCTATTCAATGCATGAGAAACATTGTTTCCTACCATTGCTTTTTTTCCTGTAAGTTCACAAACTCTAGACATCTTTAAAACTCTTTTATTGTTATTTTCTAAACGAGGTGCAAATTAACAATTAATTATAGATAACACCAAACATTTACCAAATGTTTTTTATAATTTTTTCTCTCAGAAGTTCTAAAGCTTTATTTGCACTTCTGTGAATTACCTTTTCTCTTGGCACCCCAAAGTTAAACTCTTCAGAATAAACCCCTAACTTCGTAGCAATTGCTATACAAACAACGCCGACTTTTTTATCAGTTGCATCTGTTATTGGACCTGCATTACCAGTGGTTGAAATTGCAAAATCAGCACCGCTCTTACTAAGCATTCCTAGAGCCATTTGTTCGGCTACTTGATTGCTTACAACTGAATATTGCTGAATCGTCTCTCTCAGCACTCCCAACTCCTGAACTTTCATTGCTTCTGTATAAGCGATAAAACTACCCACAAAATAACGAGACGCACCAGGGTTTTTAGTTAACATAGATGATATGTAGCCTCCTGTGCAACTTTCAGCAATGGCTATAGTCTTTCCTTTTTTGTTTAACAAGTCTCCAACTACCAAAGCAATGTTATCATCATCATGAAACCCTAAAATAAAGTCCCCTATCAAAATTTTCAACTTCTCCACTTCATCATCGATGCGCTTAGTAAGGATGTTTTTATCAAAACCTTCACATGAGAGTCGTAATTTGACCTTTCCAGGGGAAGGCAAATACGCCAAACTTATTGTTTTAGACAGAGAGTTTTCCCAATCCTCTAACTTTTCTGCAAGTGCACTTTCACCAATGCCATAGGTAATAATCGTTTTATGCAAAATAAAGGGTAAATCAAACTTCTTTTTTAAGTAAGGCAAAACAGCCTCTGTCATCAGTCCTTTCATTTCAAAAGGCACCCCAGGCAAGCTGACGAATACTGTTTCTTTACTATCAAATAACATTCCTGGTGCGGTACCCAATTCATTGTGCAATACTCGACACTGGGAAGGCACCAAACCCTGTAATCTATTCAGTTCAGAAAATGGGATATTTCTCTCTAAAAACATTTTTTTTACATGACTCACAACGCTTTGATCCAAGACCAACTCATCAGAAAAATATTTTGCAAACGCATGTTTGGTTATATCATCTTTTGTAGGACCTAATCCCCCGGTTACAAGAACTACATCTACCCGAGATTCTGCAGCCATCAATGCTTTTAGAATGTGTTCTTCATCATCTTGAATTGATGTTATTTGATACACCGAAACACCTATTTTATTTAACTCAGTGGCCATCCATTGAGAATTTGTGTCTACAATTTGACCAATCAAAATCTCATCTCCAATGGTAATTATTTCTACTTTCAAATTCTATGTTTTTTTTTGAGTTGTAAAAATACAGAAGTATCGTTGATTAACAGAAATTAAACTTAAGAATATTCTTAAGTAAAAGAGTGCACAAGAGAGCAATCTTAGACATTAAAAAACCGTTAAAAACATTGCAACAATAAAAAACGCCACCCTATTCTAAGACGTATTTTTATTTTATTTTAATTTCAAACGCCTTAACGCCATTAAGTTCTCCACTTAAAATATCGTCCTCTTCAACTGGTCCAACTCCAGCAGGTGTTCCTGTAAAAATTACATCTCCTTTTTTTAATGTTAGATATTGTGACACAAAAGCGATCAATTCATCTATTTTCCACAACATAGAATTTGTATTCCCTTCCTGAACCAAAATTTCGTTTTTTTTCATTGAAAAAGAAAGATTTTGCAAATCTCCCAAACGCTCTTTTGCAACAAACGCTCCTATAACAGCACTACCATCAAATGCTTTCGCTTTTTCCCATGGCAAACCGTTTTCTATACATTTATTTTGAACATCCCTAGCTGTAAAATCTATCCCTAATCCAACTTCATCATAATATTTATGGGCAAATTTTGAACTTATATGCTTTCCAACTTTATTAATCTTCACCAAGACTTCAACTTCATAATGCACCTCATTGGTGAAATTAGGAATAAAAAATGGCATGTTTTTAGGTAGTATTGCCGAATCAGGTTTTAAAAAAAACACCGGCTCTTCCGGTTTCTGGCTTTCCAATTCCGCAATATGCTTTTCGTAATTTCTACCAATACAAATAATTTTCATCTATCTCTATTTACTCACCAGTCATAGGGAAAACAATCGCCTTGTTTCCATCTACAATTATCTGGTTATTTATATGACAACTCACCGCTCTCGCAAGTACCATCGTTTCAATATCTGCTCCAATTTTTTTCAAAGAAACCGCAGAACTCTCATGAGTTACTCTTTCTACTCCTTGTTCAATAATTGGACCTTCATCCAGTTCTTCAGTCGCATAATGAGCGGTGGCTCCTATCAATTTAACCCCGCGTTCATAAGCTCTTCTGTATGGGTTAGCTCCTTGAAAGGCAGGTAAAAACGAATGATGTATATTGATGATTTGGCTAGGATAATGATTGATGAAATCATTGGTTAAAATTTGCATATATCGTGCCATGATAATTAAATCAATTCCATTACTATCAAACAATTCTATCAAATCTCTTTCTTGTTCTATTCTGGTATCCTTGTTTACCGGCAAATAACGAAAAGGAATACCAAACATTTCTGCAACAGGTTTCAATTTCTCATGATTACTCACAACCATTTTAACATCGCAATGAAGCTTGCCCTCCTTATGTCTATGGAGCAAATCGTATAAATTATGACTCGTATGAGAAACCATAATTGCTACGTTTTGTTTTTTGCGACCGTAATCTACCTTCCAAGTAATTTTATAGGCCTCTGCCAAACGAGCAAAACGCTCCTCTAGTTGATCCTTACTTAATACTACCGAAGCATCAGAAGCCACACGTAAACGCATAAAAAAACGTTGTTCCTCTTCATTTGTATACTGCTGAGAACTTACAATATTAAATCCTTCCTGATAAAAGAAATGAGTCAACTTTGCTATTATTCCTTTTTGATCCGGACATTTTATTAAAAACGTAACTATTTGTGGTTTCATTTAAAAACTCTTATAAATTCGGTACTCTCAAAGCACACGTGTTAAACAATATATTTTTTATCAAAATTCGGTTTCCTTTTTTCTAAAAAAGCATTTCTTCCTTCTTTAGCCTCATCCGTCATATAAGCTAGTCTCGTAGCCTCTCCGGCAAAAACCTGTTGTCCGACCATTCCATCATCCGTCATATTCATAGCGAACTTTAACATCTTAATTGACATTGGAGATTTCTCTAAAATCTCTTGGGCCCATTGATAGGCTGTATCCTCCAACTCGTTATGAGGAATTACTTTATTGACCATCCCCATATCAAAAGCTTCTTGAGCTGAATAGTTCCGCCCTAGAAAGAAAATCTCTCTCGCTTTTTTCTGTCCGACCATTTTTGCAAGATATGCAGAACCATATCCTCCATCAAAACTAGTGACATCGGCATCTGTTTGCTTGAATATAGCATGTTCTTTACTAGCCAAGGTTAAGTCACAAACTACATGTAAACTATGCCCACCACCAACTGCCCAACCAGGAACAACTGCAATGACCACTTTCGGCATAAAACGTATCAACCTCTGAACTTCAAGGATATTCAACCGATGTGAACCATCCTCTCCCACATAACCTTTATGACCTCTAGCTGACTGATCTCCGCCTGAACAAAAAGAATACACACCATCTTTTGAGGAAGGTCCTTCTGATGAGAGCAATACAACGCCAATATCATTATCTTCTTGTGCGTTATAAAAGGCATCGTACAACTCTGAAGTTGTGCGGGGACGAAATGCATTTCTTACATCAGGTCGGTTGAATGCAATTCTCGCTACGTTTCCACTTTTATTGTATGTAATATCTGTATACTCTTCTCCTAAATGGTTTGACGGTTTCACTGGATGCCAAGTCGCTTTCATCATGATAATTTGTTTTGTCTGTAAATATATAACTATTGCAAAAAAGATTTAAAGTTTTAATTTCATATTTTAGCACTAACAATATTAACAGGAAAAATACGTTTTCTGTTCAAAAGTGGTTAATTATCTTTAAATTGGCACTTGATAAAACTTTTAAAGTTCATTATACTATAATACCCCATATGAAAAACACTAGCTTTCTTATACTTACAATTCTTGTATCTTTGAAAATATTCGGACAAGAAGTTACCGAGATAGACATTTATTCTACGTATTTAGATGACATCAAGGTACTCAAAGTATTTCTCCCCAAAGACTACAAAAAGACGAAAAAGAACTATCCCCTCACTCTTGTGATAGACTCAGAGACACTTTTTGATTCTTATGTTGCAAGTGCTAAATTATTTGCAAAAAACAAAACGACTCCACAACAAATTATTGTTGGAATTACACATTTTTCAAATACCGACAAAACAAAAGATTATGGCTACAATATGCTAAATAGTTATCCTGACGAAAACAGCATGAATACCTTAAATTTTATTAAAGAAGAATTAATTCCAAAAATTAAAAAAAATTACAGAATTGCTAAATTCAAGACTGTCGTTTCAAATTCTTTAACAGCAAACTTCTCTAACTACTTTATTTTCGACCAAAAGCCCCTATTTAACGGATATATATTCATCAATCCAGATTTGGCTCCTGGCATGCCAGAACATATGAAGAAATATGTTTCAGAAATAAAAGGTGATGACATGTATTACTACTTAGCACACGGAAAAACAATAGATCAAAAGAAGTTGGAACTCATAGAAGAAACAAATATCAATCTAATGAATAGCTCTAACATCTATTTTAATTACAAATTCGAAAACTTTAAAGAAGCAAGTAACTTGGTAACTATACCTCAAGCACTGGCAAGTTCACAAGATTATATTTTCTCAATGTATTCGCCAATAGACGATCAAGAATTCGAGAAAAACATATCATACCTATCCACATTAGCAGCTATGGAATATTTACAATATAAATATGAAAACATAGAATATTTATTTGGGGAGAAGATAAAAATTCGTTTGAAAGATTTCATTAGACTTGAACCTATTGTGATTGATAGAGAAGAGGGAAACCATTTGCTTGAATATGGCGAATTGGCCTTAAAGACGCATCCTTATAGCCCATTAGGAAATTATTATATCGGTCAATTCTATGAGCAATCAAAGGAGTATCCATTATCTATATTGGCATACAAAAGAGGATATTCAAAAATACCAGCCAACTCTCCTGAATCCCTGCAATACTATCAACACATAAAAAGAATTATCGCACTTCAAAAACTTGAAAAAGAAAACGCAGAGGAAGAAGCAAGAATAGCAATCCTAGAAGAGGAGTCTGATGAAGAAGTACTAGGCCAAGAAAGCAATATTCAATAGTCTGAAATTGTTTTATGAGTTTCCCTCAAACAACAATTTAGCTACTTTATCGGAGGCTCCACCCCCTCCCAATTTCTTTTCAAGAGTCTCATAGTTTTTTAACATATTTTCTCTTGAAGGTCCTATTACAATTTTATCCAACTCCTTTATTAAATTTATTCTATTAAAATCATTTTGAATTAATTCTGTTACAACTTCTTTATCTAAAATTAAATTTACCAAAGAAATAAATTTAAGTGTTATGATTCTCTTTGCTATTTGATAAGAAATATTACTCCCTTTAAAACAGACAATTTGAGGTACTTTAAACAGAGCCGTCTCGAGGGTTGCAGTTCCCGAGGCAACTAAAGCAGCTTTAGCAATAGACAACAAATCATATGTTTTATTATTAATATAGCTTACATTTTCTGTATTGATAAACTGATTGTAAAACTCAAAATCTTGATTCGGCGCACCTGCAATTACAAATTGATATTGCTTAAAATCATCTACTATCGACAACATGACACCTAGCATTTTTGTAACCTCTTGCTTTCTGCTCCCTGGTAGCACAGCAATAACAGGCCTCTTATCTAGTTGATTCTGTTGACGAAAGTCCAACTCACTCATAACCTTCCGATTGGCTATCGCATCAATCAAAGGATGTCCAACAAAATTAACTTTGTATTCATATTTTTCATAAAAATCTTTTTCAAATGGTAAAATCACAAACATATTATCAATATCTCTCTTGATATCAATAACGCGCTTTGCTCTGCTCGCCCAAACTTGTGGAGATATATAATAGTTTGTTTTATAACCTTGCTGTTTCGCCCATTTTGCAATCCTTAAGTTAAAACCAGAATAATCGACAAAAATTAAAACATCCGGAACATAATCTGTGATGTCTTCTTTACAAAACTTTACATTGCCAAGGATTGTGGTAAGGTTCATGAGAATTTCAACAAACCCCATGTAAGAAAGTTCTTTGTAGTGTTTTACCATAGTCCCTCCTTGCGCTAACATTAAGTCTCCACCCCAAAAACGAAATTCAGCAGCTGGATCTTGCAGCTTCAAAGACCTCATCATGTTTGAGGCATGCAAATCACCAGAAGCCTCTCCTACAATAATATAATACTTCATATTCAAATAAATTTTAAAAACAATGTTGCTAAGGCAATTAAGATTGTTGCTAACAAAACACCTTTGGCTTTTGATTCTTGGTTCTTTTTTACAAAAATAAAAAACACAAAAATATTAGGTAAAGCACCCAAGGATATAATTTGTCCATACAAACTACTTTGCTCAATCATACCTGCTGTAGTTGCGAAATCGTATTTTGAGAAGGTACTAACACACAGATAAGTACCCACTAAAGTAGCAAAAACAGCCACAATAAAACCAATAAAAACCTCTTTAAAATGATTCATCTTATAATTTCCAATCATTTAATTGTTGAATAAAATGATGCGCCGTTAAATCGAACTGAACTGGAACTACAGAAACATAATTAGACTCTAACGCAAACTCATCAGTATCTTCCCCTCTATCTAAATTTTCAAAAACACCTGTCAACCAAAAATAATCTTTCCCCATTGGACTGACACGTTTGTCAAATTTCTCATTCCAATTTGCTCTCGCTTGACGGGCAATCTTAATTCCTTTGAAAGGCTCGGAAGAAATTTTAGGGAAATTTACGTTCAAAACAATCCCATCTGGCAAACTATTCGTTAAAACATTTTCTGAAATTTTTTTCACATAAGACTCAATTCCGTCAAAATTAGCTTCCCAATCATAATCTAATAATGAAAATCCAATAGATGGAATGCCCTCGATGCCCGCTTCAATAGCAGCACTCATCGTTCCAGAATAAATAACATTAATTGAAGAATTCGAACCATGATTAACCCCAGAAACACAAAGATCAGGTTTTCGTTTTAACACTTCTTTAATAGCAATTTTAACACAATCTGCAGGCGTCCCTGAACAAGTATACTCTTTCACTCCAGAAACACTTGGAATCATTTCATTCACATAAAGCGTTGCATCCAATGTAATGGCATGCCCTTTTCCGCTTTGTGGAGTATCTGGTGCTACCACTACAACCTCACCAAGTTGATTCATAACCTCTATAAGCTTTCGAATTCCAGGAGCAGTAATTCCATCATCATTTGTCACGAGTATCAAAGGTCTTTTTATCATAAGGCATATATATCCCAACAAATTTAATATAAAATTAAACGATAAATGCTTGAATATTTAACATTTTCTAAAGATAAAATACCTCGCGTAATTTGTAACCTTGCATAAAACCTTACGTTAGAAGAACAAACCGCTTAAGCAAAAAAAACTAACATTCATTATCAAAAATGGCCGTATCTTAGTAGCCGTACAAATTATATTTGAATCCCATAAAACTCAATCCTTTGAAAAAATATTTATATAGAATAAAAAGAAAAGCACTAACGTCAGTAATCTTAATTGTTTTAATGGGATTGGTTGTTGGATTTACATATGAGCCAAGAAACAATCCGGATCCAAAAAAAGATAAAGTTCTCGTAGGGGTATTGCGCTATATTTTAAAAAATGGTCATTACGAGCCCAAAGAAATTGACGACGAGTTTTCGGAGGCAGTCTATACAAAGTTCATTAATGAAATTGACCCTCTCAAAAGATACTTCACAAAAACAGACGTTGTAGAGTTCTCGAAGTTTAAATACAAAATAGACGATCAATTAAGAAGAGAAGACCTGAGTTTTTACAACCTAGTGATGGACCGTTTTCAAATAAGATTGGATGAATCTAGAACGTATTATGAAACGATTCTGGCCAAATCTTTTGATTTTGATAAAAAAGAAGAAATAAAAATGAACTATGACGAAATTGATTTTGCCAGAAACCAAAATGAACTTATTGACTTTTGGCGTAAACAAATGAAATTCAATGTTCTTAATAGGATTCAAACTTCATTGGAAATAGAAGAAGAGTCCTTTAAAAAAGACCCTTCATATGTTAAAAAAGATTTCAAGACACTAGAAACTGAGGCACGTACTAAAACACTAGAAAACATAAATGATTTTTACGAAAGAATATCAGAACTAGACCATACAGATTGGTTTGCTACTTTTGTAAATTGTATGGTTGACGAATTTGACCCGCACACCACCTATTTCGCTCCTAAAATAAAAGAACAATTTGATATAAATATTTCGGGAAAAATTGAAGGTATTGGGGCTCGTTTACAAGCAAAAAGCGATTACACAAAAATTGTGGAATTAATCTCAGGAGGTCCAGCCTGGAAACAAGGCGAGCTTGAAGTGGGAGACATCATTTTAAAAGTAGCGCAAAAAGACAAAGAAAGTATCGATATCGTTGGTATGCGACTAGATGACGCTATAAAGCTTATCAAAGGTAAAAAAGGAACTGAAGTCATATTAACTGTCAAAAAAGTAGATAACTCAATACAACAAATTACCATTGTTCGTGATGTTGTGGAATTAGAGGAAACATTTGCGAAATCGAGTATTGCTATCAAAGATGGAAAAAAGTATGGAATCATAAACCTTCCCAAATTCTATATCGATTTTGACAATCCTAATGGACGAAATTCAGGATCGGATATGGAAAAAGAAATTGAAATTTTAAAAAAAGAAAACATAGACGGGTTATTGATAGACCTTAGAAATAATGGTGGAGGTTCTTTGAAAACCGCGATCGATATAGGTGGGCTTTTTATAAAAAAAGGACCAATTGTTCAAGTAAAATATAGAGACAATGCACCTTCTGTAAAAAAAGACACAGACACCAAAATGCAATGGGAAGGCTCCTTGGTTATTTTGGTAAACGAACTTTCTGCTTCTGCTTCTGAAATCCTTGCTGCAGCAATGCAGGACTATAAAAGAGCTATTATTATAGGGAGTAAACAAACATATGGAAAAGGAACTGTTCAAAATGTTATCCCTTTAAACAAATACTACAACTATCCTGATGATTTAGGAGCAGTTAAGCTAACTATTCAAAAATTTTACAGAATCAATGGAGGATCAACCCAATTAGAAGGCGTAAGCTCAGACATTACGATGCCAGACAAATATAGCCATGTTGAAATTGGAGAACGCGATCAGAAAAACCCTTTAGGTTGGGACAAAATTACACCAGCAGATTATTCTGAAATAGACTTCTACAAAAATTTCGATCAGGTGATTCATGATAGCAAACAAAGAATCGCTGACAGCAAAGAGTTCGATAACATCAATGAATATGCACTTTGGTTAAAAGATGCTCAAGACAACAATACATTTTCTTTGAATTTTGAAACGTACTTGAAAGAAGACAAAAAACACCAATCTGAAATTGAAAAATTTAAGGACGTTTTTAAGCATGAATCAAAAATAGAATTTATATCCCATCAAAAAGAACTTAGCTTAATCCAATTAGACAGTTCTTTAGCAACAAAACGCGAGGCATGGCATAAAAATTTAAAAAAAGACATCTATATTGATGAGGCTTTACACGTGTTAAGTGAACTAAAACCTAAAAACAATTATCTTATTGCTAAAAAATAAGATTGCGAATGCGTAAAGAATCCAATTCACTTAGTCATTTCACAGTCCAGAAGTTTAAAAAAAACACTTCTGGACTGCTATCATTTATCGTTATTTGTATTTATGGTCTCATCGCAATTTTCTGCTATGCTATTAGCCCAGATTCCTCAAGCAATGCAAATCAAATGCATCTAGAAATACACTCCAAACAACCTGGATATCAAGTGATGATGTTTGAGAAAGCATCAAATAAAAAAAAATCCTTTTTTAACTTCATTTTAGAAGGTCAAGAAATACCAAACATTGAAATCCCCATTTCAAATTACAGCATACAAAATGACACTTTATTTCTTTCAGAACTAAACTCCCAAAAAAAGGAGTTAACATATTCATTAAATCAATTAAACCATCCGCCAGAAAATTATATCAAAACAAAAATATTTTATTTTGGAACAGATCGTTATGGTAGGGACCTTCTAAGCAGAATATTGGTGGGTACTCGTATTTCTTTTTTTATAGGTTTTATTGCGGTATTTATCTCATTAATATTAGGGATTTCTATAGGTGCTTTGGCAGGATATTTTGGAGGGAAAATTGATACTTTTGTTATGTGGATTATCAATATTACTTGGTCAATACCAACACTATTGTTAGTTATTGCTATAACCCTAGCACTTGGAAAAGGCTTTTGGCAAGTCTTTATTGCTGTAGGGTTAACCATGTGGGTGGAGGTCGCACGTGTAGTACGAGGACAAATATTAAGTACTAAAAAGCTACAATATATTGAAGCGGCAAGAGCCCTAGGGTATTCAAATTTCCGAATAATCTCAAAACATATATTACCCAATATTATCGGACCAATTATTGTTATCTCAGCAGCAAATTTTGCAGGAGCCATACTTATTGAAAGTGGCTTAAGTTTTTTAGGTATTGGGGCACAACCTCCCACTCCATCATGGGGAGGAATAATCAAAGACCATTTCAATTATATCATATTAGGAAAACCCTATTTGGCAATTATACCAGGATTGGCAATCATGAGTTTGGTCATGTCTTTTATGCTCATTGGTAATGCCCTTAGAGACGCCTTAGATGTTAAAACAAAATCTTAATCTTTTTAGCACATAGATAGAGAAAACCTATTGATAATCAATTGTTTCTACAAAAACACTCAAGTTATTAACATATTCGTCTAACAACTTCTTCGGTATCCCTATATAACCATTGATAAACATTGCTATATTTATTTAGAAAAATACGAAGAAATCTATGACTAAAACCAACACTACTAAGATATTTGTATTGGACACTTCCGTACTTTTATTTGATCACAACGCAATAAACAACTTTCAAGACAACAATGTAATAATCCCAATTACTGTTTTAGAAGAATTAGATAATTTTAAAATAGGGAATGAAACGAAAAACTTTGAAGCTAGAGCTGTGATACGTTTTTTAGACAAAATGGCGCACAATGAAGGATTGAATAATTGGATTCCTTTAGGGAAAAGCCGTGGGAGTTTAAAAATTGCGATGACAACCTCAACACTAGATATTGATGCGGAAAAAGTATACGGTGCAAGAAAAAATGACCATAAAATTATCAATGCCGCATTAGAAGCTAAAAACGACTACCCTAATGCACCTGTTGCGCTGGTTACCAAAGACATCAATCTAAGAATAAAATCTAAGGCAATCGGGTTATCAGCTGAAGACTATCTGACCGGAAAAGTTAAAAATATAAAAACCATTTTTGAAGGAATTGTTGATTTGGATAATATTGATCCTACCCTTATAAAAAATCTATACAACCATAACAAAATAGATGAACAGGGTATCTTACAGGAGGCTAAATCCGCCAATGGATACTATATCTTGAACAAATCCTCTGACTCTGTATTAGCTCGATACAACAACAAGACCAAACAAGTAGAACGAGTAGAAAAAACGTATGCATATGGGATAAAACCCAAAAACGCAGAGCAAACCTTTGCCATGGATGCTTTACTAAATGACGCGATTAAACTCATTGCACTTCAAGGAGTTGCCGGAACAGGAAAAACCCTACTCGCTCTAGCAACAGCTTTAGAACAAAAAAACAAGTTTGATCAAATAATCTTATCCAGACCCATAATCCCCTTAAGCAATAGGGATATTGGTTTTTTACCAGGTGGCGCAGAAGAAAAGATTTCTCCTTATATGCAGCCATTATGGGATAATTTAAAGTTTATCAAATCACAATTTAGAGAAAACGAACGAAAAAGAAAAATGATTGATGATATGGAATCAAGCGGATTTCTATCACTCACAGCACTAGCATTTATTCGTGGTCGAAGTTTAAGCAACGTTATGTTCATAATAGATGAAGCACAAAACCTGACACCCCATGAAATCAAAACGATAATTACGAGAGCTGGAGAGGGAACTAAAATAGTTTTCACGGGAGACATCAATCAAATTGACACACCATACATGGATGAACAAAGTAATGGCTTGTCTTACTTGATTGATAAATTAAAAGGACAAGAATTATTCGCACACATAAAACTTGAAAAAGGAGAACGATCAGAACTTGCAAACCTTGCAAATGAACTATTGTAAATCACTAACTTTTATTGATTGTTTGATACAAATAATAAAGGGCAAATGTTTTTAACAATTCCCTGTTTTTTGTTCAAAACATTTCTTTGCACACCTATCTAATTATGATATATTTGCTTTACTTGTTAAAGGCATCTAAAAGTTATACTACTACTTACAGCCGTTGATAGAGATAAAACTTACACTACTTAGAATAAAAAATATTGAAAATGAAATTTATAGCATCTAGTTCACAATTATTAAAACAACTTCAAATATTAGGTGGCGTTATCAACAATAACAACACATTGCCAATATTAGATAATTTTTTGTTTGAATTAAAACAAAATGAACTTACAATTTCTGCTTCTGATTTAGAAACAACGATTACTTCAACTATTGATGTAGAATCTGACTCATTTGGAAGTGTTGCAATTTCTGCACGTTTATTATTGGATACGTTAAAGACATTTCCAAATCAACCATTAACCTTTAAAACAGAAGACAATAATACTATTGAAATTAGCTCTGAACAAGGAAAATATGACATGGCATACTTTAGCGGTGACGAATTTCCTAAAACAATTTCATTAGATAATCCTAACTCAACTATAATTCCTTCAGGAGTTCTAGGAGCTGCTATCTCAAAAACTATATTCGCTACTGGAAATGATGATTTAAGACCCGTAATGAGTGGGGTGTTTTTTCAATTCAGCTCGGATAACTTAACATTTGTTGCAACAGATGCTCATAAACTTGTAAAATATACAAGAACAGATATTAATGCGACTGAAGCTGCAGAATTTATCATGCCAAAAAAACCTTTAAACTTATTGAAAGGAATTTTAGGGAATAATGAAACCGATGTAACGATTGAATACAATAATACAAACGCAAAATTCGTATTTGACAATATCGTTTTAATTTGTCGTTTGATAGATGGGAAATACCCAAATTACGACGCTGTAATTCCAAAAGAAAACCCTAACAAACTTAGCGTTGACAGAGCTTCTTTTTTAAATTCTACAAAACGAGTTTCTATTTTCTCTAGCAAAACAACCCACCAAATTCGTTTAAAAATGGCAGGAACCGAACTAAACATTTCTGCAGAAGATATTGATTACGCTAACAAAGCAGATGAAAGGTTAAACTGTGATTACCAAGGAGATGACATGCAAATAGGATTCAACTCTCGTTTTCTGACAGAAATGTTAAGCAATCTGACCTCTGAAGAAGTTCTAATTGAAATGTCTCTTCCAAACAGGGCAGGAATCTTAACTCCTGTGGACGGCAATGAAGTAGGAGAAGAAATTACCATGCTCGTAATGCCTGTTATGTTAAACAGTTAAAAGTCTTTCGACTCCTATAAATACAACAGCAAAGCCCTAAAATAGATCTATTTTAGGGCTTTGCTGTTGTAACATTTCATTTACCTAAAAAACAAACTCTGCAACTTAGATATTGACAGCATTGCTACTAAATTTGTTTACGAAATTGATCCATCGATAGCAATTCATAATGCAGACCATCAAATATTTTAAATCAAAGTATTGGTCGTGAAATCTTTTGTGACATGTTAGAAAAAAAAATCTATTTCTGGTGTTTTTTAATAGAACCTCCGAATGCAAGCAAGCTGTATTCAACAAAATCATTAAGGGTAATTGGACTATTCACAATAAAAAATAGTTTATTGACTTTGGTGAAACAATAAAGAAAAAAGTTACAATGGACAAACGTCAAATAAAACGTCAATACATATACCTACAACAACTTGATTCGCGCAGAGAGAAATGTCATGACCTATGATTTACAAGAAATAAGTTGCTATTTATATCTCCTAGAATAAAACAAATCTTTCTACGAATATCTTATAACAAAGAGCACAATTATTGTATATTTCACCTATGAACTTTCTTGCACACTTATACTTAGCGAATGAAAATTCTGAGAGAAAAATAGGAAACTTTATAGCTGATTCGATAAAGGGCTCACACTTTAAACACCTTCCTTTTGGGATACAAAAAGGCATTATACATCACAGAGCTATCGATACTTATACCGACTCGCATCCTATCGTAAAGAAGAGCAAAAGGAGACTTCATAATAGATACGGCCATTTTAAAGGTGTTATCATTGACATTCTGTATGATCATTATCTTGCCAAAGACTGGGACAAATATTCAAAAACCTCATTAGATATTTTTTCAGAAGAAAGCTATCAATTACTACAAGATCATATTGCCATCTTGCCTCAGAAAATCCAATACCTGCTTCCATATATGCGGTCACAAAACTGGCTATTCAACTACAAAAGCATAGAAGGTATCTCAAAAATTCTGTGGGGAATGGACAAAAGAACCAAAGGAATTTCAAAAATGAATCTTGCAAAAGAAGATTTGATAAAAAACTATGAAGAATTCCAAGAGGATTTTACATATTTTTTCTCAGATTTAAAAAAATTTTCTGACAACTATATTGACAATAATTTTGACAACACAAAACTTCTTAAAAAGTAGTTTACCAAAAAAACAAAAAATATGATTTGATAGATTTTCATTAATATTGCAAAGTCTGAACATAACATTAGAATATTCTAAGTAATAAAACAATCAAACTATGAAAGCAAAAACCATATCTAACGGGATTCTTAGAGCTTTACTAACAATCTTTGGTGCTCTAATCATTTTGTGGTTTCTTAATAAAATTCAATCCGTTATCATTTACCTAATAATAGCCGCCATAATAAGCTTGATTTCGCGTCCTTTTATGCGGTTTTTCAAATACAGATTAAAGCTGCCTAACACAGTTGCAGTAATCATTACCATGTCTTTCTTTTTAATTTTATTGACAGGACTCATCGGCATGTTTATTCCATTAGTTCTAAGACAAGGTGAAAACCTATCTTTATTGAACACGGATGAATTCAAAACGACTGTTGAACAAGTGTTGAACAAAGTAAATATCTTTTTCCTGAACAAGGGTATTGATGTATTCCATGAATTCAAAAACTTTGACTTAGTTTCTAAAATGAAAGGCATCCCTAATATATTTAGTACCATTATATCTGGAGTAGGTTCTCTAGCAATGGGATTATTCTCTGTCTTATTTATTAGTTTTTTCTTACTTAAAGATAGTAAGATTCTTCACAATAGTTTTTTTGCTTTTGTAAATGATGCACACGAGGCTAGGATGGAAAAATCAATCAATACGATTAAAGAACTACTCTCTAGATACTTCATCGGACTGGTAGTCCAAATCACAATTTTATTTATCATTTATACTTCCGTGCTATTAATCTTTGGAATTGAAAATGCCATTGTTATAGCCTTTATATGTGCCTTGTTAAACTTAATCCCCTACGTAGGTCCATTGATCGGGGGAGCATTGATGTTTATTTTAACAATCACAGAAAACATAGCTCTAAACTTTCAAAACGAAACATTACCTATTACAATGTATGTAATGTCGGGGTACTTGGTAGCTCAGTTAGTGGACAACTTTTTTAGTCAACCGATCATATTCTCTCAGAGTGTAAAATCACACCCTTTAGAAATTTTTTTAATTATTATTATTGGTGGATTATTATTCGGAATTACGGGTATGATAGTAGCTATACCAACATATACTGCGGTTAAGGTCATCTTAAAAGAGTTTTTCAATAAATATGATATTGTACAATCCTTGACAAAGAACTTATAAAACAAAGGTATTCTATGAATACAGCAATCTTTCATTCGGATGTTCAAAAATTTATTCAAGAGAGCTTAAACAGTGACTTAACTAAGTTGGTGCTAAAAGGCAGTCCTTTTAAGAATGTTTCGATACAAGAATTAGCTCAGCAAATTGAGGGGAAACAAAAGGCTTTACAAAAACTTAGACTGTGGCATGATTCTAAAAATATATTTTATCCAAAAAAAATAAATTTAGAACAAACATCCTCGGAGGCTACAGCCATTTATAAAAGTAACATACTATCCGGTACTTCTATGATTGATCTTTCCGGGGGATTCGGAATAGACAGCACATATTTTTCAACATCTTTCAAGCAAGTACACCATTGCGAAATAAATGAGCAGCTATCAGACATCGTTCAACATAATGCTAAAATTCTACAAACCAAAAATCTGACAACGCACAAAGGAAATAGCCTTGATATACTCAGAAAATTAGACCGTAATTTTGATTGCATTTATATAGACCCTTCTAGAAGGAATGACAAAAAAGGAAAAGTTTTTTTACTAAAAGATTGCTTACCCAACCTCCCCGAAAATATCGATTTCTTGTTTAAATACTCAAACAAAATATTGGTTAAAAACTCTCCTATTTTAGATATTACAAGTACCATAAATGAATTAAACTTTGTAAAAGAAATCCATATTGTTGCATTACAAAATGAAGTAAAAGAATTGATTTTTCTCTTAGAAAAAAAGTACACAGGAGATATCGAAATAAAAACAGTAAACCTGTTAAAAACAACAACACAAACTTTCAATTTCCAGTACGGAAGTCTAAAGGAGGCTAGCTATAATTTTCCAAAAAGATATTTATACGAACCAAATGCAGCCATTCTTAAATCTGGCGCATTTCAAGAAGTTTCATTTAAATACAAATTGGATAAACTTCACCTACATACTCATTTATACACTTCCGATAAATTATCAGAAAAATTCCCGGGTAGAATTTTTAAAATTGAGGCTATATTGAACTATGACCAAAAGAAATTGGCTGCATACCTGCCTGAAAAAAAAGCAAATATTACTGTTCGTAACTTCCCTGATTCTGTTTCTAACATAAGAAAAAAAACCAAAATAAAAGACGGAGGAAATCATTATTTATTTTTTACGACTAACAAAGAGAATCGTAAAATTATTATAGCTTGCTCAAAAGTAATATGTTAAATCTCAAAAGAATCAATATTTTAAAAAAAATAAGAATCTCATAATTAAAAAGCTTTTATAATCCACTTTAATAAAATAGCTGTAAATGTTTTTTCATAGTCATAAAAATATCTTTTAAATATTATTTAAAAATCATTCAGATATATAATATGTATTTTTGTATCAAACTATAGTCATAATATGAAAGTAAAAACATCCAAAGAGTCTTCGGTAACTATTACAGAGCTAATGCTACCTGTAAATTCTAATTTTAGCGGAAAAATTCATGGGGGGTATATCCTAAACTTGATGGATCAAATTGCTTTTGCATGCAGTTCGAAGTATTCAGGTAAATATTGTGTTACAGCATCAATAAACACTGTGGATTTCTTAAACCCTGTTGAGGTAGGTGAACTACTTACACTCAAAGCAAGAGTCAATTATGTTGGTAGAACTTCAATGACCGTAGGAATTAGGGTTACTTCCGAAAATATTCATACAGGAGAAATCAAGCATTGCAACTCATCGTACTTTTTAATGGTAGCAAAAAACGAAGACGGAAGCAACGCTGAGGTCCCAAAGCTAAAATTAACTAGTAAGGAAGGAGTCCGACGCTTTATTCGTTCTTTAGACAGATTAAATAGTAAAAAGAAACGAAAACAAAATTTTCATAAAGATGAATTCTCTTACGAAGAATACAAGGAAGAAATAAAAAAGCACAATGTACTCATCGAATTGGAAGACAAATAGACGACTTTTATGTGTTTATAAAATACTTCAGAAGTATATTTTACAAAAACCTACATTTTAATAGTCTTAAAAAACCCCACTTTAAAAGTATTCAAATCAAGGGTGTCCTTATTTATAAATACACAATCAAGTGCGCAATTTCACATTTATAATACCTATTTTTGTTGAAAATTAACATATTTTAACAACAACAAACATGAACCTTTTTCAAACTAAAACTTCGACACATTTTAGAATAAAAGCCTTATTCAAAAAAGACCTCCTAACAGTTATTTTCTCAATATTTATAACTCTAACACTCTTAAGTCAGGATAAAAAAGAGTTGGTGAAATTTGAAGATGTAAAAGACATTGAAAACTATGGAAACTTTAAATACATTGAAATAATTGGACATGGTGGAAATCATTTTTATTCTGGTCAAACTTTGTCCGATGCTTTGGCAAATGGATATGGTGCATTAGAAGTAAGATTAGGTTGGAAAAATGGGGATCCTGAACATTGGAGTAATAAATACTACAACTCTATGAGTTATGGTGTAGGGTTTTATTCTGGATATATCGGTGATCCTGCTGTTTTAGGAAACCCAAATGCATTGTACGGATTTCTAGACCTTCCTATTGGAAGACAGAGTCCTGACAATAAAACTATCTGGAAGTTTAGTCCGGCCCTCGGTTTAACTTATAACCTGAAGCCTTACAACCCATCACAAAACCCAACAAACGATGCAATCGGAGCTAGTTTTGCAGTATACATAAGTTTGGCTGGGAAAGGTGAAACCGTATTAACCAGAGATCTTGACATTACTTACGGAATCGACTTTACTCACTTTAGTAATGGACGCTCTTTTATGCCTAATTATGGATTAAATATGATTGGTTTTAACACTGGTATTAAATACCACTTTAACTCAACACAGAGAAGAATTACCAGAGATCCATATTCTGCTAATCAGCTACAAGCTAGATACAAAAGATCTCCAAGTAGTCCCATCTTAAAAGATCCAAGCAATCAAATTAATATTTTAACTTCTATTGGAACGGTTCAAAATGGTTTTGACGAAAATCAAAATGGAGGACATCCAAGCAATAGATATCTAACTTCGTCAATCTATGTAGAATACACGCATCATTTTGATATAATGCATGGTATCAGTTTTGGTACAGACTTCTTTTACGATGAGAGTCTTATCATTCATACACCAAATGAACTGTACTTATTCGGTTATCATGTCGGATACGACTACACCTTTTGGAGATTCACAGTAAAGGCACAATTAGGAGGTTATTTTGGTGATGATAAAGGGAAAAATAAAATATGGGCCAGACCAGGTGTGCAGTATAAGATAAACAACTGGCTAAGTGCACATGCAGCCTTAAAAACACGACGAGGTTTTGCAGCTGACTGGGCTGAATTTGGTGTAGTTTTCCATCCATTTAAATGGTAAAACAAATAATTCATTATCAAACAAAAAAGACATATTTATAAATATGTCTTTTTTTATGTTAAAAACTCATATACGAGAAGCTCCATCGGAACTAACTTTTACCATTTCTAAAAGTGACCAACATTCTAAATTCATTTTGAACACCCCAAAACAAACACGATAATAGAAAACAGGTAAACACTTAATACCAATTAAGATAATACCATAAATCTAAAAACTATTTAAATGCCTATTTATGATTGATAACACGAAACTAAAAGAAAAACAATAATGATACTTTACAGTATAAAAAACATCACACACTCATTTCTATCAAGAAAAATTGCGAAAAAGAATTCTTAAAATCGTAAAAAAATAACGCTCCTTAAAAAAGGAGCGTTATTCAATTAATATGATTTCTCTGAAAAAACCCTAAGAGGATTGTTAATCTGTTTTGAAAAAGTATTCAAGTAGGAAATCCAACTTTCTTTTGTTGGATATTGATTGCTTTCTTTCCAAGCAAAACCAGCGTAATAAACTACTTTATTTTCGCTTACTTTTAACTCAGCATAAGCATTACTCAAATCTTTAGTTTCCACATCATAAGTTTCTGAACTTAAGAAAGTCTTGTTATCTGCAACTATTGCAGTACCAATTTCGGAATCAGCATGAGGTTGCCAATAACATATCCAATTAGTATTCTGAATTGTCACACCATCTTTTTCATGTAATGTTAACCCTGCATACACCGCTTCTGTTCCAGAAATTTTTGTTTCGAACTTTGACAAATTACTTCCAAGATCTAAACTTATCACCTTGTTTTCCGTAATTTTTAAGCCAGCCGCATCCCAACTTTCATATTCTAAATAAAAACTAGTTCTTAAAGGACCCGTAGTTAACGTTTTCCATTTGTTATAGTTTTTAGAATAGTAGAATTCATCATTTTTCTTTACTGCCAAGCCTCCTACTCCTCTGCTGACACCAACATGGAAGTTATCAAGTCCTTCACCTGTATCCTCATGGTAACTACCTGTTTTATCAATCATAGTTTCTTTGTACCATTTATCGATAATAGGATAAGAAACTTTTTTCAACCAAGCATCGACGCCACTAGACAGTGTTCCTCCGGGCTTTCCAGATTCTTGTAACATCTGCGCAGTGGGCCCATAAACACGAAATGCAACTTTATCATTTTCCCAAGTATAATCATCCGTTCTTTCCGGAACAAAACGAGAATAACACAAATCAGCTGCTGTAGGTTGCTCCTCTAACGAGACAACCACCACTTCCAATTCTATCTTAGCATTCGCAGGAACATGAGGTTGTACTAAAACGAGATCAAATATCCCATCAGCATTCGCATCCACCAACTGTGTCAATAATAACTCTCCTGATTTTCTATCTTTTATCCCTACTGTTTTGTCTAAAACAGTGACCTTTAAAATTTCCTTTGACAACTCAACAACTTCATTGCTTCTATCAATATCCAAATTGTTTTCAATGATTATAACATCGAATTGTTGGCGACTAGAACAGGCTAACAATAGACCAATCATTAAAATTAAGCAAACAGATTTAATCCCTTTCATAATACTAAAATTTAATCTTCATTAGCTGGTTTACCAATCGTAGCCAAAATACCACCATCAACATAAACCACTTGTCCATTGACAAAGTTACTTGCGGAAGAAGCTAAAAATATAGCTGCTCCTTGTAGGTCATTAGGATCACCCCATACTCCTGCAGGAGTCCTATTTACGATAAATTCGTTAAATGGGTTCCCATCAACACGAATGGCTTCTGTTTGACTTGTTGCAAAATATCCTGGTCCAATCCCATTCGTTTGGATTCCGTATTTAGCCCATTCTGTTGCCATATTTTGAGTAAGCATTTTCAAACCTCCTTTAGCTGCTGCATAAGCACCTACAGAATTTCTACCCAACTCACTCATCATTGAACAAATGTTAATAATTTTACCAGAGTTACGTGCAATCATACCTTTCACAACATATTTGGACATGATAAAAGGAGAAACCAAGTCTACTTTTATTACTTGTTCAAAATCTTGAACTTCCATATCCACTAAAGGTGTTCTTTTAATAATCCCAGCATTATTGACTAAAATATCAATATCGCCTACTTCCTTCTCAATTGCAGCAATATTCGCTTTTACAGCTGCTTCGTCTGTTACATCAAAAAGGTAACCGAAAACTTTTAATCCTGCTTTTTTGTAGACCGCTACGGCAGCGTCCAATTTTGTTTGTGAAGAGTTACCCGTTACCACAATTGTCGCACCAGCATTTCCTAAACCTGTGGCCATAGCCATTCCCAATCCGTGTGTTGCTCCCGTAATTAAGGCAACTTTTCCTGTTAAATCAAATAAATTTACTGACATATATTTTCTTATTTTAAATCTGTAATTTTACAAACGTCCATATCTCCATAATCTAAGTTCTCTCCTGCCATACCCCAAATAAACGTGTAGTTACTTGTTCCTGCACCTGAATGAATAGACCATGGTGGTGAGATTACCGCTTCATTCTCTCCCATCCAGATATGTCTAGTTTCATTTGTTTCACCCATGAAGTGGCATACCGCCTGATCTTGAGGAATTTCAAAATAGAAATAAATCTCCATTCTTCTATCATGAACATGTGCTGGCATGGTATTCCAAGCAGATCCAGATTTTATTTCTGTCATTCCCATTTGCAATTGACAAGTATCAACAATACTATTTACTATTAACTTTCTCAATGTACGTGCGTTCACCGTTTCAACAGACCCTAACTCTACAACCTCAGCATCCTCTCTACCTACTTTTTTGTTTGGGAAAGTTTTATGAGCTGGAGTAGAATTCAAATAGAATTTAGCAGGATTCGAAGCATCCTTGCTTGCAAAAACAACAGATTTAGCACCTTTACCTACATACAAAGCTTCTTTAAAATCAACATCAAAAACCTCACCATCTACTGAAATAGTTCCTGGTCCGCCGATATTTATAGCTCCCAATTCTCGTCTTTCTAAAAAGAAAGAAGATTTCAACGGATCTATAGATTCTAACTCCAAAGGTTTGTCTACTGGCATTGCACCTCCCAAAATATATCTATCATAATGAGAATATACTAGCTTTACATTATTTGCTGTTATTAAGTCTTGAACCAAGAATTCATCTCTTAATTCATTTGTATCCATTCCTTTAACCTCTCTGGGCGAAGCTGCATATCGTACTTCAAAATTTTCTTCCATAATATCTATTTAAATTAGTTTTTTAGAAATAAAGTGTAAAAGTAATAAATATTTTCAAAAATACAATCGATTGTATTTTTGTTTTTTTATTTTATATATTTGTTCGGGAGTAGCAGCCAATTTGCTACCATGATATATGATAAAAGGAAATAAAATAACCATTCACGATATCTCTAAAGAGCTTAACATCGACAGCTCAACAGTTTCGAGGGCACTAAACAACAGTAAAAGAGTATCAAAAAAAACTAGAGATAAAATACAAAAAAAGGCCCTTGAATTGGGATACCAAAGGAATAGTTTGGCTTCCAATCTTAGAACAAATAGGACGAATACCATTGGGGTTATTATTCCTCGAATTGATAGACATTTTTTCGCTACTGTAATCGCAGGTATTGAAGAAACAGCATACAAATCGAATTATAACGTAGTCATATGCCAATCTCTCGAAAGCCTTTATAGAGAACAACAAATTATGAGTTCTCTCTCGTCAAACAGAGTAGATGGTGTCCTCATATCTACCTCCATGGAAACTTCGGATTTCCAACATATAAAATCTTACATTGATAACAACCACCCAGTTGTGTTTATTGACAGAGTTTGCAAGGAATTTAAAAACTGTTCAAGCATTAGTATTGATAACTACCAATCAAGCTACGACGCTACAATGCTATTGATAAAAAATGGACGGAAACATATTGCCCATTTTTCCGGTCCACAGAATATTACTTTATATCGAGAAAGGAAAGAGGGGTACATACAAGCACTAAAAGACAATGCTATCGAAATACGAAAAAACTACATATTTGAATCGTTACTTTCTGAAGAAGAAGGAATTGAATGCGCTAAAAAACTTATAAAATTTCCAGAAGTTGACGCCATCTATTCCGCAAACGATACTGCAGCAATAAGCGCGATTAAATACCTTAAGCAAAAAGGAGTCAAAATTCCAAAAAAAATTGCGGTAGTTGGCTTTAACAATGATCCAATTTCTGAAGTAATAGAACCCTCTTTGACCACAGTAAACCAACCGGGATTTGAAATGGGAAAAATTGCAACAGACATCTTAATTAAACAAATAAACACTAAATTGGAAGATCGAATCGATGAATCAAAAATTCTAACACCTGAATTGATTATTAGATACTCATCTGAAAACAGATAATATATGAAGCTGCTGAAGTTATTTCTTTTTATTACAATAAATCTTGTTATTACTTCCCTTAAATCGCAAACGGGACAAAATAAATTCAAAAATCTAAAATTCAAACACTTTACAACAACCCAAGGACTCTCTCAAGGTTCTGTAATAGATATATACCAAGATAAAACTGGCTACATATGGTTTGGTACAAGAGATGGATTAAACAAATTTGACGGATCGAAATTCGTTACTTTCAGGCACAACTCAGAAAATACAAAAAGCTTATCCAATAGTTGGGTTACCTATATTTTCCAAGACTCACGAAAAAATATTTGGATCGGTACTAAAAAAGGACTGAACAAATACAATCCAAAACATGAAAACTTTGTTTCTTACGAAAATTGGACTGATAAGGAAAGTTTAACGAAAGATGAAATATGGGCCATCACAGAAGACGAAAACGCAAACCTGTACATAAGCACAAGTGCAGGACTTGCACAAATAAATTTAAACACAAAAGAGAGCCATTACTATACTCAAAACAAAAAAGATACCAATTCGATTACCAACAATGCCACACGATCCATATTTAACTCAAATGATGGCAATCTATGGATTTGTACAACCAATTCAATTGAGAAATTCAACACTCTAAAACAATCTTGGAAACATTACCAATATCCAAAAGGCTCTGAACAGAATTCTAATAAAACAAACTCGCCAAAAATCTATGCAGATTCAAAGAAGAATATTTGGCTTGGATACAACAACGGACTTGCAAAATACCATCCAGAATCAGACACTTTCAAAACTTACTATCACCAAAATGAAAAAGTAACCACAAAACAAGTTCGAACTTTTTGTGAGGATAAGTTTAACAATATATGGATTGGAACCTATGATGGCATCGTAATTTTAGACACACAAGAAAATAAAATTGTTCAAATTAAACATGACGAAAACAATCCTACCAGTTTGTCACAAAATTCAATTTTTAAAATCCTAAAAGATAAAAAAGGGGATCTTTGGATCGGAACATGGGCAGGAGGAATCAATTATTTTGATTATAGCTATGACGTATTTAAACATTTTTCAGTAGGCACAGTAAATAAAAAATTAAACTACAAAGTTATCAGCTCTATTGTCGAAACAAACTCTGGTAACTTATGGATTGGTACCGAAGGAGGTGGGCTAAATTATTACAACAAAACAACAGCATCCTTCACGTATTTTAAACACAAGAAAAACGACAAACATAGCCTTAGTTCGAATAATGTAAAATCTTTGATTGAGGACCATGCAGGCAATCTTTGGATAGGAACTCATGATGGTGGTTTGAACTATCTAAACACCTCAAAAAGACCTTATAAATTTGAACATATCAATTTTAATTTCGATAGTAATCTTACTATCGAAAACGCAAGAATAATTGCACTTTTAGAAGATAAAAATAAAAACATATGGATTGGAACAGTGTCCAATGGGCTATTATTTTATAGCCGAAAATCAAAAAAAATCACAAAACTAAATTACAGCACAAAGTCCGTTCACGCAATACACCAATCCAACGACTCAAACTATTTGTTTATTGCAGGCTCTCAAGGTTTGGAAAAAATAAACATTGACACAAAAATAATTTCAAAAATATCACTAGAAATCAACAATGTTAAAAACCAAATATACGTCCACTCTGTCTATCAGCACGCCGATAGCACTACCTGGTTAGGTACTGAAGGTGAGGGACTTATTAGCTACAACCCAAAAACAAAATCAACTTATAAATATGGGGTTAAAGAAGGTCTTCCTAATGAAGTCGTGTATGGAATTCTACCAGACCATGAAAACAACCTTTGGTTGTCAACAAATAATGGAATTAGTCGCATAAATTTAGAAACTAAAAAAGTAAAAAACTTTGATGAATTTGATGGACTTCAAGGAAATGAATTTAATTATGGTGCTTTTCTAAAATCGAAAGATGGCACACTCTACTTTGGAGGAACAAACGGATTAAATTATTTTGACCCGTCAGAAATCATCGAAAACAGATTTCCTCCAAATGTTGATATTTTTAAAATGAGGGTTAGCAACAAACCTTTCAAAACGCTTACAGAAAAGATCGATAGGATAGAACTAACACACAAACAAAATGATTTTAGTTTTGACTTCACCGCTTTAAACTTCTCTCAAGCAAACAAAAATGAATACGCATATAAATTGGAAGGATTCGATTCGCAATGGAATTATATAGGAAATAAAAAAACTGCAACATACACAAATGTCGATGAGGGTAAATATATTTTTAAGGTAAAAGCATCCAATAACGACCAGTATTGGAACGAAAAACCAGCAGGTATTAAGGTCATCATACTTCCTGCTCCATGGAAAACTGTATGGGCATATTTCGCTTATTTTTTGATAATCTCAATGATCACCTATGCCATATATTCATTCACTAAGATTAGAATCAAGGAAAAGAATGAGTTAAAAAAAGAAAAAATCAACAGAGAACGAATAGAAGAAGTAAACAAATTAAAACTAAAATTATTTACAAATATATCACACGATTTTAGAACGCCTCTTACTTTAATCATCGGACCATTACAACGAATGATTGAGAAAAAAATGGGTAATGATTTTGTTCAAAAACAGCATATTACCATGCAGAGAAATGCAAACATGCTACTTGAATTGATTACGCAACTTTTAGATTTTCGAAAAAGTGAATCCGGAAAACTTGAATTATATGCATCCTATTCCAATATTGTCTCTTTTACGAAAGAAATTAAAATGGCTTTTGATGACTTAGCAGAAGTAAAAAACATTAAGTATAAGTTTGTAGTTACAGAAAAAGAAATCAATATTTGGTTTGATAAAATCAAAATGAAAAAAATATTGTTTAATTTACTTTCAAACGCGTTTAAATACACTGAAGAGGGCAGCGAAATAAACATTCATATAAAACCCGATAATGATTCCTTGAAAATAAAAATAACCAACTTTGGAGAAAATATTCCAAAGAAAAATTTACCCTATGTTTTTGACCGTTATTACAGATCCGACCAAGATGGATTTAAAACTGGGTCGGGTATTGGACTTGCATTAACAAAAAGTTTAGTGAACTTGCATAAAGGAACCATTTCTGTAAAAAGTAGCACCAAAAAAGGAACTTGCTTTACTGTAGTTTTTCAAAAAGGAGATGCGCACCTCAAAGAAGATCAAAAGACGTTTACTACGAACGATACGAATACGTTGCTTGATGATAACGCAATTGAAGTAAAAGAAAACGACAGAACGTCTCTCGACGAGAATTTAATCAAAGAAGATAAACAAACATTATTAATTGTAGATGACAATATTGATGTCCGTAATTTCGTCAAAGACATCTTTTCGTCTAACTACAAGATTTACGATGCTGAAAATGGTCGAAAAGCAGTTCATTTAGCGACACATAAACATATCGACCTAATCATTAGCGATATCATGATGCCTGTAATGAATGGATTGGAATTGTGTAAAGAAATAAAGACAAATATTACCACAAGCCATATACCCATATTGCTATTAACCGCAAAAACAGATTCAGCACATCAGAAAGATGGATTTCAATTTGGGGCAGATGCATATATCACAAAACCTTTTGACGCATCCGTGCTTGAAGCAAGAGTACACAACCTTATAAACACCAGAAACAACCTTATCAGTAAATTCAAAAAAGACATCATTCTCTCACCAAAAAAACTAACTATTACCTCTACTGACGAAGTTTTTCTCAAAAAATGCATTCAAATTATCGAGGAAAATATTACAGATCCGACATTCAATGTAGATATCTTTACCAAACAAATGAACATGAGTAGATCCGTCGTTTATAGAAAAATAAAAGCCCTAACAAATCAATCTATTACAGAGTTTATACGAACAATCAAATTAAAGAAAGCGGGACAATTAATTAAAGAAACAAAAATGCATATTTCTGAAATAGCCTATGAGGTAGGATTTAGTGACTTAAAATATTTTAGAAAATGCTTTAAATCACAATTCAATGAACTCCCGTCTAACTACCGAAATAAGAATGCTTCCTAAGAAAATGCCCCCTAAAATTACAACCTGACACAAACCTGTTTTTTTGTGAATACGGACTTCAGCTTTTTTCTCTTTTACGATATTCTACAAAAAAGAATATAATATACATTTAACCCCCCTCGAATGAGCAATTCGCACCACGCAAGTATGCGATTAATTCTACAATTTTACAATGTTTTAATAAAAACACTATTTTAAATATGAAAACAATCCGAAATTTCTTGTACTTGTTTCTGTTTTGCTTCCTATTCTTAGTAAGCTGTCAACAAGATACTTTTACGCAAAACAACTCGCTTACTAGCTATGCAAATCCTTCAGATCTAGAATATTACGACCTGTATAATGCACGCGAAAACGCACGTGCAACGACAGGAGTTCCCACCGTTCAAACTGGAGGCCTCCCTCCCTATTATGAAATAGTATCTGCTCGAACAGAAGACGGAACAATACTTGATGACACCTATATGGATGATGTTACCATCATAAACCCAATAGAAGAAACAAAACCTCTCGGTGAAGATAACTGGTATATATTTAAAGGTGATACAATAAAAACATACACTGCAATCAATAGCAAAAACGCAGGAGTCATTGAAATTGACGATAATAACAAATTTGGAATCGGCAATTACTATTTTACGGTGAAGGTAAGTACAGAAATTGACGGAACACCATATGAAACTGTTTTTGAAGATGTATTTCATTTAAACGTTGGACCTTCCTTAGTAACCAATTTATTGTACTCTCCCGTTGCGCAAAATATTGTAGTCGGATCGGGTAGCACCACTACACAACCTTATTTGATTACTGGAAACCAAGACGTCTCCTTTGCACTAGCAAATGAGGAAGAAAAATTAAACATTGACACAGAAACCGGAGTCATATCGCTGAAAGAAGGATATACCACTGTTGAGAACGATACACTTTATCCAAAAGTAATCGTAACAAGCAACATTAGCCAAGAAACCACCGAATTCGAAGGGAACAGTTTTCTGATGCTCGTAGCCTCTAACAGTCCTGTGGAGCTACCGAAATCTACGAACTACTTTTTTTACCCGACATTACAATCAGAAAATCTACTATACGGATATGAAAAACAAATAACCGCACCAGGCGACGTTGCTGCTGCCAGTACCTGGAAGAGGGGTAATCAACCTCCAGCAATGGCAGATGCCGAGCGACCTGATGACGTTCAAGGTAAAAACAAAACATTACTTACCCAAATGAATACAGGTGATTGGAAAGCACATGTCTCTTGGGTGGTGATGAAAACGCAAGACCTAAGCAATTTCAGATTGGGATACGACCTTTCTGCTGTTTTTTATACCATGAACCAATATGTATTATACATGCCAGATGGGAGTACTCCAACCGAAATGGAAATCTATTATTCAACCAACTACAACAATGATATAAACGATGTTGTAAACGAAAATGTAAACGAGGCAGATTGGACACAAATAAACGATCAGATCACTTGTCAAATAGATGGTCAAACGAATACATTTCTTGGCACGCCTTACCCAGGTCAAAATAATGGAAACCTGGACCCAGATGGCAGGAAGGACCCAACAAAAAACAATTATGGCAAATGGGTACGATGTGAATTTGATCTTACTCCTTTTAAGGAGGAAAAGAAGTTTACATTGGCTTTCAAACTTAATTCTTATTATGGAGCCGAATATCCAAATGGAATAAAGAATGTAGGTACTAGTAACCAAGCAAGACCAGGAACATACTTCATTTCAGACGTGCACTTTAAAGCTACAGAAGAATAAAAACATAAAAAAAATAAACTACAATTATGAAAAAAATTTTTTTCGTCGTTTGCACCATGCTGCTATTAAGTTCTTATACACATGCGCAAAATAGCATTAAAGGAACCGTAACTGACAATCAAGGTGCTCCGCTTCCAGGAGTATCGATTGTCGTGAAGGGTATCGCCAAAGGAACAACTACCGACTTTGATGGAGTCTATTCGTTAGAAAATATCAAATCCGATAACATCCTAATATTTACATATCTCGGGTTTGAACCTCAAGAAATTCAAATTGAGAACAATACCACTTTAGATGTTCGAATGGCAGAATCAAGTGTGGGACTTGAAGAAGTTGTGGTAGTCGGTTATGGAACCGTCAAGAAAAAAGACCTAACAGGATCGATAGCTAAGGTAGATGCAGAAGAATTAGTAAAAACGGCCACTACTAATTTTGATCAAGCACTAGCCGGAAGAATTTCTGGTGTACAAACTAGTTCTGTTGACGGTACCCCCGGGGCTGCATTAAACATTGTGATTCGTGGAGGAAATTCAATTACCGGAGACAACTCACCGCTCTATGTTGTAGACGGTATTCCTCTTGAAGACTTTGACCCTGCTAGTGTTAGTACAGCAGACATAGAAAGTTTTGACGTTTTAAAAGATGCATCTGCAACAGCTATTTATGGTTCAAGAGGTGCAAACGGGGTAATTATCATAAAAACAAAAGAGGGGAAAACAGACGGTACCACGGATGTTAAAATTGGTATAAAACACAGTGCACAGTGGATTCCTAATCGTATGGAAGTGTTAGATCCATATGCATACGTCACAAATTTGGAAAAAATTGCTAGGTCATTAGACAATTACACTTTAGGTGAAAAAACCAGGAACTTTATAAGCACTTGGATAGATCCTGAACTTTATAAAGACGCACAAGGTACTAGCTGGCAAGATGAGATTTTTAGATTAGCCAGTACTTCCCAGTACAATTTTAATATGAGCGGAGGGAACCGATCCACAAGAGTCTATCTCTCAACAGAATACCTAGACCAAGAAGGAACGATGATTAATACAGGATTCAAGAAAATCATCAACAATTTAAAATTCAATCACAAAATCAATAAAAAATCGAGCATTTACACATATTTACAATACACTTACTTGAATCGTTCAGGAATGACAGTTTCAGGAAACAAATACAATAGTGTCATTCGAGATGCCATCCAATTTAGACCTGTTGAACCTTTCAATAGCGACGGTTTAGATATCGGAGGATACGATGCTAACCAAGCTAACTCGACACTTTACAACCCTATTGACAACCTAAACAACACAGACAAAGCTACCCGTCAAGATGTTCTAAGAGGAAGTCTCTCGTTTACACATCGCTTCAAACCAAACCTCTATTTGAAAGTATCGGGAACTTATCAATTGGACAATCGTCGAGAGACTATATTTTTTGGTGCAGACACTTACCAAGGTGCACGTGGATCAGACCATATCAATGGGGCGATTACCTTCCGTAGAGGTCAAACTTTATCTACCTCAAACATTCTTACTTACAAAAAGCAAATTGGAAAACATAACATGACATTTTTGGGCGGTCTTGAGGCACAATCAAGGGACAATGAATATGCTAATTTAAGAAGCTCTGAAATACCGGTAGATGTTTTTGGTATAAATAAATTAAGTTTAGGAACTTCACCAACGATTCCTCAAACAAGCGCTTCGGCAAGTACCCTCCTATCATATTTTGGTAGAATGAATTACGGATTCAAGAACAAATATCTATTCACCTTTACCTATCGTGCTGATGGATCATCGAAATTTAGCGAGAACAATCGTTGGGGATACTTCCCTTCTTTTTCTGCAGCATGGAAGTTTAGCGATGAAGATTTTATGTTTGATTTAGAGGAAATATCCTTCGCAAAATTGCGAATTGGATGGGGAAGAACAGGAAACAATCGTGTAGGCGATTACACTGCTTATTCTCAGCTCGATGCAACTCCAAGTAGTGGCTATGTATGGGGTACTGAACAAAATTACCAACCCGGCGTATATCAAAACAACTTAGGAGTACCCGATTTACGTTGGGAAACCACAGCGCAAACAAATGTTGGTTTGGATTTAGGTTTTTTCAACCAAAAACTTGAAGCTACGATTGATTATTACAGAAAAGAAACAACAGATCTATTGCTTAACGCGAATATGGCACCGCATACCGGGTTTAATAAAGTCCAACAAAATGTAGGTGCGGTTCAAAACCAAGGTTTAGAATTTTCTTTGAATAGTACGAATATCAATACGGAAAAATTTAAATGGACCACATCTTTCAATATTGCTTTCAATAAAAATAAGACATTGCGACTTAATAGCGGTGAAAATGCCATCTATACTGACCCTGAATGGAAACAGCTTAATGAATTTCAATACATTACACAAGTTGGGCAACCCGTAGGAATGATGTTTGGGCTACAATTTGACGGAATCTATCAATTAGAAGATTTCAATTGGGACAATGCTTCAAGCACCTATGAATTAAAAGCGGGGGTTCCAGATAACGGTGCTTCTGTTGCGCCTGGATCTATGAAGTTTATTGATCAAAATGGTGATGGAACTATTAATAATGATGACCGTGTCATTATCGGAAACCCCAATCCAGATCACTTTGGAGGTCTTACAAACACATTTGAATTTGGACCTTTTGACTTCCAATTCTTATTACAATGGTCTGCTGGATTTGACATTTTAAACGCAAATAAATCCGTATTTGAAATGCCTGGAACTGGTAGACATAATGGTTTCCCTGCATTAGCAAATGCTTGGTCACCAACAAACACAAATACCAATGTACCAACGACAGTATATAACGGTGTTTATGGACCACCACCTGCCGGTAATAATATAAATGACACTTATGTGGAAGACGGAACTTACCTGAAATTTAAATCTTTGTCTTTTGGATACAACCTTCCATCTAAAATAGCAGAGAGTATAAAATTAAAGGCAATGCGAGTACACATTACAGGACAAAACTTATTTACATGGACAAACTATAGTGGATTTGACCCTGATGTTTCCGTAGGACGCTATGGAGCTCTTACCCCACGTTTGGATTACTCCGCATATCCACAGAGTACTACCATTATGACAGGAATTGACATTACCTTCTAAAAAAGTCTATCTAGCAATAAAACTAAGAATGATGAAAAAACAAACAAAACTATTTATCGCACTCTTTACAGGAATGTTAGCATTAACCGCTTGTTCAGATTTTTTAAATGAAGAACCAATATCCACATGGGGTCTAGATACATTTTACACTTCTCCACTAGAGGCTGATATTGCCCTTTCCGGAATTTATTCTGTCTTAGCCAGTGATAACATTTACGGGAGTGGTCTCTCTATGGCTATGGAATCGGGCACCGATGAAGGCTATTACAACCGAAGATGGGATGAAGGTTGGTCAGTAGGTCTCTATAGACATACGCCTTCGGACAAATTTGTTAAAAATCTATGGACCGACTTATACAAAGCAATCAATCTATGCAATATGTTTATAGAAAAGCTTGATAGCGATGCATTTGACGATACTGAATACGAACAATACATTGCAGAAGCAAAATTCTTACGAGCGCATGCCTATTCCATATTAGTCAATTGGTATGAAGAAGTTCCCATGGTTTTGACCTATACCGTAGATCAAAAATCAAATGACATTGCACCCTCTAGTTTACCTGCACTATACAAACAAATCATAGGCGATTTTACTTACGCCACAGAACACTTATTGGAAACAATAGATGCAAATTACATTCCTGGTAGAGCAAATAAAATGGCCGCACACGGACTTCTAGCGCGCGTCTATTTAAAAATGGCAGGATACCCTTTAAAAGACACAAGTAAATACACAGATGCCAAGGAACAATGTGACATCATCATTCAATCCGGAAATCACAGTATTTCGCCATCTATAATGGACCCAACCGATCCCAATGTAGCGTTAACAGATGAGTACAGAAAACACTTCATGCATTACATCACAAATCGATACGATTTAAACGAATCATTGTTCGAAATTTCATTTCGTGATTTACGGGAATCTGGAATAACGGCAAGCGGACGTATTGGTGGTTTAAACGGTCTTTCTTTTTCATTTGGTGGTTTAGATGATGGGTACCCTAATGCCTATGCTTATGTCAATGCATCTCCATTATTACTTGACTCATA